>Ga0256839_1000781_pt1 | contig 40785 bp, 33 predicted proteins | sample 354166metaG_FD_185968 | JGI IMG/M metagenome (GOLD analysis project Ga0256839, IMG submission 185968) | Hydrothermal vent microbial communities from Mid Atlantic Ridge, Atlantic Ocean - 354-166 | ecosystem: Environmental > Aquatic > Marine > Hydrothermal vents | place: Atlantic Ocean: Mid...
CCGCTGAGGGCGGGGAGCAGGCCCGGCGCAGCCGGACCCCCCCGGCGAATGCGCCCCGCGCGCTTTTCCGCGCACGGGGCGGATCGTCCCGCGCCTCGGCTCCTTCGCCGGGCTCCGCCCCGCCCTGGAACAGCCACCCCAGGGTCCGCCCCCCATCGCCCCCGGACCTGGATTTGACAACCGCTCCCCATCTGCGCTATAGTCCACGCCCGTATACTCAGTTCTGAGTATTCAGCCCTGAGGGATACAGGGCCGGCCCCGGAAAAGGGCCCAGGCCCTCCATGCGGAGACCACCCATGCGAGCCGAGGACCGGAAGCTGTTGCTGTTGGGCCTGCTGCGCAACCAGGCCATGCACGGCTACCAACTCCACCACTTCCTGGAGGAGCACCTGGACTTCCTCCCCGGCCTGAAGGCGCCCACCGCCTACTACACCCTGGAGAAGATGGCCGAGGAGGGACTGGTCGTTGCCCACTCCGAACAGGCCGGCAACCGGCCCAGACGCCAGATCTACGCCATCACACCGGCCGGAGAGGCCGCGTTCCAACAGCTATTGCGGGAGAACCTGGCCCGGTACGACCCCGGAGAGAGCGGAGACGACATCGGCATCGGGTTCCTCGAGAGCCTGCCGGATCCAGAGGCCCGGGCCTACCTGGCCCGGAAACGGGCCGCCATCCTGGAGCGCTCCGCCCGCTATCGTCGGGCCCTGGAGCGCCTGAGCGAGGACAGCAGCATGCACCTCTCGGTCCGCCACTGTCTGCGCCGCTTCGAGGCCGATCTGGCCTGGCTGGACGAGATCGAGGCCTGGCTGGATCGACATCCATAGACCCACGTGGATCCCCGTGTAGCCACCGTCTCCAGAGGATGAAGGGAGGAGAGCGAAGATGTACTCGTTTCTGATGCAGGCCCACGCCGACTGGCGCTATCTGGTGCTCCTGCTCCTGGGGGTCAGCCTGGTCAAGTACCTGGTGGGTTGGCTCCGGAGCAGCTCCTGGGGGAGGCCAGACCAGATCCTGGGCACGGTGACCACCATCGTGGTGGACATCCAGCTCCTGAGCGGCCTGGCCCTGTGGGGCGTGGCCATGTCCCAGGGCCTCCTGGGACAGCTAGGACGCGTGCGCGCGTTCGAACATCCCACCACCATGCTGGTGGCCATCGCGATCATGCACCTGGGCTGGCGCCGGGCCCGACACCAGGCCACGGACCGAGACCGGTTCCGCTGGGCCACCCTGGCCTTCCTGGTGGCCGGGCTCCTGATCCTCCTGGGCATCCGCCTGGTCACCCGGATGGCCTGAGCCCCTCGGCCCCTGCCCAAGGGCAGCAGCGGCAAAGGAGGGCGCGGGCAACCGCCGGCCATGGCGGTTGCCCGCGCCCTCTCCCAGAGCTCCCCCTGGGCGGGCTCACCCCCCGTACCGCCCGAACGCCACCACCACGTTCTGGCCCCCGAACCCAAAGGCGTTGACCAGCGCGTACTGGACATCCATCTCCAGGGCCTGGTTGCCCACCACATCGACCCCCAGCTCGGGATCCGGCGTGTAGTTGATGGTCGGGGGGACGACCCCCTCCCCGATGGCCTTGACGGCCGCGATCGCGGACTCTGCCCCCGCGGCCCCCAGGGCGTGGCCCACCATGCTCTTGATGCTGGTCACCTTGGGCATGTGGCCGGTGGGCTCGAAGACCCGCCGGATGGCCAGGGACTCCACCTGGTCGTTCAGGACAGTGCCCGTGCCGTGGGCCAGGATCAGGTCCACCTGGTCCGGGGTCAGCCCCGCGTAGCGGATGGCCCGCTCCATGGCCCGCACCGCGCCGTCGCCGCTGGGATCCGGCGCGGTGATGTGGTACGCGTCCCCGGTGAGCGCGCCCCCCAGCACCTCCGCGTAGATCCGGGCGCCCCGAGCCCGGGCATGCTCCTCGGTCTCCAGGATGAGGGCACAGGCTCCCTCCCCGGGCACGAAGCCGTCCCGGTCCACGGAAAAAGGCCGACAGGCCCTCTGGGGGTCGTCCGTGCGGCTGGAGAGGGGCCCCATCCGGCCGAAGGCCGCGAAGGTGAGCAGGGAGATGGCCGACTCGGTGCCGCCGGCAATGACCACGTCCGCCTCGCCCCGCTGGAGGCAATGGTAGCCCTCCAGGATGGAGTAGTGGCCGCTGGCACAGGCCGCGGTGCTGGTCATCACCGGGCCTCGGGCCCCGGTCTCCATGGAGACCAGACAGCTCACCGCGTTGGCCATGGCCATGGGGACCACGAAGGGTCCCACGGCCTTCCATCCCCGCTTGAACATGGCCCCGGCCGCGTACTCGATCTCCACGATGCCGCCGCCGCCCGTGGCCATCATCACCCCCACGTTGTCCCGGTTGTGTTCGTCCACCTGCAGACCGGCGTCGGCCAGGGCCTGTTTGGCCACCGCCACCGCGAACTGGGTGGCCCGGGCCATCCGGCGGACCTGGCGGCGATCCATGTACGCGGTGGGGTCGAAGTCCTGGACCTCACAGGCCATGTTGTAGGGCATGTCGCCGGGATCGAACTGGGTCACCCGGCCGGCCCCGGACACGCCAGCCACCAGGTTGGCCCAGTAGGTCTCCGGGTCGTTGCCGATTGGGGTCACCGCGCCCAGGCCAGTGATCACGATCCGTCTCATCTCCGTCTGTCTCCTTGTCCGTTGAGGCCACAGCGCCGGTTGCAATGCCCGGTGCGGGACAGCCCAGCTCCCCGGCCAGATCTGGGAGCACAGGGCCCACCGGACGACTCCTGCACCCACCCAAGGAGCTGGCCGGCCGCCATCGCTTTGCATGCCCAGTGTAGAAACCCCCAGCCCCCCCTCAGGTCGCGAGCCCCGGCCCCCCGGAGGGCCATCCCAGACGGGAGAGCACACCCAGGTTCGGCCATCGACCCGCGGATCCCGTAACCACTCTGGGGGCTGTCCTACAGAAAATGGCGTATGGCGATCGGAATTATATGAAAGCCAGGGGGCACGACGCAAAAAAACAACGGAAAGAACGAGTTCCCATCCCCTGGGAGGTGTGCTACAATGGCCCTGCGTGGACACGCCGCTGCTCCGGCGGCTCCAGCCATCGAGGAACCCACCGATTCCGGGCCGTGTCAAGCGGAACCCCCATGGACGACACATCGCCATCCGACGGGACCAATGCCCCCGGCACGGTAGACGCCCTGGGCCTCTCCCCCGACCTGGTCGCCCACCTCCCGCCCGAACTCCGGGACGCCGTGTTGGACCACCTGGCTCACTGGGCCACCCCCCAGGAGCGGCTGTCCGTGTTGCAGCGCTGCCAGGAGGTCCAGGGCCCGCTGCTGGCCTTCCTGGACCGGGAGGCCCAGGCCCTTCTGGCCGAAGGCCGTCCCCAGGACGCCTTGGAGGTCATGGAACGCCGCCTGCGCCGCAGCGCCTCCCTGGCCGCCCGGACGTTCCACGCCCTTCTCCTGGCCATGGCCGGGCACCCCCAGGCCGCCCGCGCAGAGGCCCGAGACCTGGTGGCCGCCCACCCGGACCATCCGACCGTGGTGTTGGCCGCGGCCCAGGTCTACAGGGCCCTGGAGGAGCTGGAGACGGCCCGCAGGATCCTGGAGCCCTTCCTGGAAAGCCATCCGGCCCACCCCGCGGCCACCATTGCCCTGGCCCAGGTGGCCCTGGAGGCAGGGGAGCGGGCCCAGGCCCTGGCCCTGGTGGAGCGGCTGGGCGGAGGCGTGCCGATGGACCTGGAGGTGCCCTGGCTGCGTCGGCTTCGGGAGCTGTGCCGGGCCCTGGGGCTGGAGCAGATGGTCCAGGGCCTCTCCCTGGCCCTGGCACAACGCCGCACCCGCTCCTTGGAAGCCCTCCAGGAGGCCCTCTCCCCCGTCGTGGAGGCCCTCTCCCGGGGCCAGCAGCCGGATGCCATCTACCGACATCTGAGCGGGCCCGAGCGCATCGCCGTGGATCCCCAGGAAGCCCATCGGGTACGGCTGGCCGCCATCCGCCACTTCGGCTTCTCCGAGCTCCGGCCCGCCCAACTGGAGATCATGGCCTCCGTGCTTCGGGGGACCTCGGTGCTGGCCGTGTTGCCCACAGGAGCGGGCAAATCCCTCTGCTTCCAGCTCCCCGCGCTGCTGTTGCCCCGCGCCACCCTGGTCATCAGCCCCCTCATCGCGCTGATGAAGGACCAGGTCGAGGGCCTCCCGGCCGCGGTGCAGGCCGTGACCACCACCATCCACAGCACCCTGGGCGAGGAGGAGGTGCGCCGCCGGGTGACAGACGTGGCCCGAGGCGTGTATCGGCTGATCTACGTGGCCCCCGAACGCCTCCGCCAACGCCCTTTCCTGCGGGCCCTGCGGGAGGCCGGCATCAGCCTCTTCGTGGTGGACGAGGCCCACTGCGTGAGCCTGTGGGGCCACGACTTCCGGCCCGACTACCTCTTCATCCAGGAGGCCCGGGCCGAGCTCGGCAACCCCACCGCCCTGGCCATGACCGCCACCGCGCCGCCCCGCATCCGGGACGAGATCCTGGACCACCTGGCCGTGGAGGAGGACGGCCGCCCGGTGCGGCCCACGGTCATCGCGCTGGACATCTTCCGACCGAACCTCCACCTCTCCGCGGTCCGCTTCCACAGCGACGAGGAGAAGGTGGCCGCGCTCCTGGACTTCGTGGCCCGCACAGAGGGGAGCGGCATCGTCTACGCCAGCACCCGGCGGGGCTGCGAGAACCTGGCCCTACGCCTGCGGGGCGCCGGCATCCCCGCCGAGGCGTACCATGCGGGCCGAGGCGATCGCCACGCAGTCCAGGAACGGTTCATGCGAGGAGAGACCCGAGTGGTGGTGGCCACCGTGGCCTTCGGCATGGGGATCGACAAGGCCGACATCCGCTTCATCGTCCACTTCCACCCGCCCCGCAGCCTGGCCGCCTACTACCAGGAGGTGGGACGGGCCGGCCGGGACGGCATCCCGGCCCACTGCATCCTCTTCCACAGCCCCAACGACTGGGCAACCCTGCGCCGTTGGGCCCGAGCCGACGAGCTGGACCCGGACTTCCTGGAACAGGTCTACGCGGCCATCGCCACCCAGTTGGGTCGCTCCCCCGCGGCCCGGGGAGAGGACCGAGGGGGCAGCGGCCCGGTGGATATCCGCCGGCTGGCCCAGGTCCTGGGTGGCGACGAGACCGCGATCCGGGTGGCCGTGAGCGTCCTGGAGCGGGCCGGCCTCATCGGCCGAGGGTTCGACGTGCCCCAGGAGGTGACCGTGCACCTGAGCCCGGACCGGGAACGGATCCGCGCGGGCTGCCGGGGCCATCCCCATCGGATCCGCCTGGTGAAGCGCCTGGGCATCCGCCCAGGCCAGTCGGCCACCTTCCGGACCGCGGACATCGCCCAGGCCCTGAGATGGTCCCTGGCCGACGTGGAACGCCACCTGCTGGAGGCCCAGGCCCAGGGCGTGCTCCAGGTGCAGGGCCGGCGGCGGGCCATGTTCATCCACCTGCCCCCCCGGCCGCCCGATGCCCGCGAACGGCTGGAGCGGCTGCGAGACCACGCTCGCGCCGCGGCCCAACGCCGCATCGACGAGCTCATGGGCTACGCGACCACCGAGACCTGCCGCCATGGAGCCATCAGCGCCCACTTCGGCAGCCCTCCCCGGACCCGATGCACCGCATGCGACAACTGCACCGGCGCCCGGCCGGTGGTGCCCAGCCCCCGCACGGTGGCGCCCCTGCCCGACGAACAGGACCTGGAACCCCTGATCCTGGACTGTCTGATGAGCCTGCCCAAACCCGTGGGCAAATCGGGCTTGGCCCGCATCCTGGCCGGCCACCTGCGAGCACCGGTCCAGGCCCACGAGTGCCGCCACTTCGGCAGGCTGGCCGGCCTGGGCGAGGTCGCCATCCGCCAGCGGGTGGACGATCTGCTGGAGCGCCATCTCCTGCGCACCTACGAACACCGGGGCTACCCCGTCCTGGCCCCGACCCTCCGCGGCCGAGAGTTGGCCCAGGCCTGGCTGGAAAGGCACCCGGAGTGGGCCCAGCCGGGACCGGCCCCCACGGAAAGCCCCCAGGCACCCCGGCCCAGCCCGGCCCCGGAGGAGGAAGAGGGCCCCGCCTACACCGCGCTGCAACGGGCCCTCTATGCCTGGCGGCGACGCACCGCCCAGGAACAGGGCGTCCCGGCCTACGTGGTCATGGACAACGAGCTGATGTTCCGCATCGCGACCACCCGCCCCCAGACCCGGGAGGAGCTGGCCGCTCTGCCGGGCATGGGGCCCCAACGCCTCAGCCGATACGGGGAGATCCTCCTGGATCTGGTGAAGCTCCACCCCCCGGAGCCGGGGGACGAGGCCCGGCTGGCCGGGCAGCAGGCCGCCTCTGAGGGGGAACGGCCCTCGCGCCCCGGGGCGGCCGAACGCCAGATCACCCTGCGCCTGCAGGAGCTGCGCCAGCGATTGGCCGTGGAGAGAGGGGTCGCCCCCTACCGGATCGCGAGCAACCGCCTGCTCCAGGCACTGGCCCGCCAGGCCCCCTCCAGCCCCGACGCGCTGGCCCAGATCCAGGGCTTCGCTGCCAGCGGCCTGGCCGAACACGTGGACGCCGTGCTGGAGGCCATTCGACAGGGGCTGGCCTTCCAGGGTTCCTCCCAGGCCCAGACCGATCCCTGAGAGAGGGGCCGGCTCGGCGACGCAGGTCCCCCAGGCCGCCCACGGCCCCAGGGGACCGTGCCGTGCAACCTTTCGCCCAGGCCCGACGTAGAACATCCCGGACGCCCATCGATCCGCCTGCAAGCCAAAGGAGGCAGAACCCCATGGCAAGTCTTCTGGAGAAGGTCTCCACCCTCATCTCGGCCAACCTCCACGCGCTGGTGGACCAGGCCCTGCAGAGCAACAGCCTGGCCGTGATCGACCACTACATCCGGGAGGTGGAGAACCACCTGGAGGAGCTGGAGGACGCGGCCGCCACCGTCGGTGGCGAGGTGCGCTCCATCCAGCGCAAGATCGCGGAGTACGAGCAGAGAGCCCAGGAGCTGGACCGGGCCATCGATGCCTTCCTGGTGGAGGGAAACGAGGAGTACGCGGCCGCAGCCCAGAGCAAGCTCAACAGCACCCAGCGCCTCATCGAGACCTATCGGGAACAGCTCCAGCGCCAGCAGGCCGAGTACGAGAAACTCCTCAGCGCGAAGGTCAAGCTGGAGGCCCGGCTCACCACCATGAAGCAGGAGCGGGAAGAACTGGCCGCCCTGCTGGAACTGGCCAAGAGCAAGGAGATCACCGTCAAGGCCATGGAGAGCCTGGACGATCTCATGGGCGCCGGGGACACGGACATCCGGCGCATCGCCGAGAGCATCTACAGACGGCTGGACAAGGCCACCGCGGCCAGCGAGATGCGCGCCGCCCGCCTGGACGAGGAGATGGACCGGGTCCTGGAGCGCAGCGCCATCGACCGCCAACTGGAGGAGCGGAAGCGCCGGCTCGGCCTGGCCCAATAGCCCCGGGAGCAGGCGTCGGGGATGGACTTCCCTCCTGCCCGTCTCCGGCACCTGCCCCTCCACCACCCAACCCGGGACTTCCGTCACCATGCGTGGATATCTGCCCCTCATCGCCATGGCCGTGCTCATCCTGGTGGTGCTCGGCGCCTTCTTCTGGATCGTCCAGGAGGCCCGGGAAGCCCTGCCCCGCTCGGACGAGATCATCTCCGTCCGCCAAGCTGCGGACCTCATCCGGGACGGAGAGGTGGCCCGTGTCCTCATCCAGGAAGAGCGGGACGTCTTCCTCTACCTGCCCGACCGGGCCCGCCCCCTCTACACCCGGCTGGAGCCCGGCACCACCTTCACCGAGACCTTTCAGGCCCTGGGCGTGCCCCCCACCCTGTTCCCGCCCCTGACCGTCGAGGCCGACTGAATGGGTAGACCGACATGACCCGAACCCGCCTGATCTTCGTCGCCATCGTCGCCGTGGCCCTCCTCATCGTGGCCGTCTCCCTGGTCTGGCGGGCCGCCACGGGCAACCCGGCAGATGCAGGGCTCACCGTGGAGCGCCCGGAAGAGATCACCGTGCGGGTGTTGGTGGCCCTGCCCGTGGAGCCCTGGGTCCGGGCCGCGGCCGAGCGGTTCAACCGCTCCGGGCCCACCGTGGAGGGGGCCGCGGTCCAGGTGGAGGTCATCGCCATGGACGGCCTGGTGGCCCTGGGCAAGTGGGACCGCAACGACTTCGGCGCCCTGTCCGCCAACGTGGATCCCCAGGAGCTCCAGCCGGAGGAACGGGCCCGGCTGGCGGACTTCCCCACCGCCTGGATCCCGGACAGCCGATACCTGGTGGAGCTGGCCAACGTGCCCTACAAGGAGCGGCTGGGCCGGGACGTCTTCCTCACGGACGGCACCTACCGGGCCCGTCCCATCGCCATCAGCCTCTTCACCTGGGGCATCTACGAGAGCCGGGCCCGGGTGCTCCTGGAGCGCTTCGGCGAGATCCGATGGCGCACCATCCACGACGCGGCCGTGGCCCCAGGGGGCTGGCCCGATCTGGGCGGCGACCCAGCCTGGGGGTTCTTCAAACTGGCCGTGCCCGACCCCCGGAAGAACGTGGGCGGGCTGGCCGCCATGATCGCGGCCGCGGGCGAGTACTACGGCCGCACGGACATCTCCGTGGAGGACGTGACCGACCCCGAGTTCCAGCAGTGGCTGGGCGAGCTCATGGGCGCGGTGACCAACATCAGCGGCGGCAGCGCCTACACCGCAGAGGACTTCGCCCTCTTCGGCTACAGCGTGGGCGACGGCGGCCAGCTCCTGGAAAGCGACCTGCTCCAGAACATGCAGGGCATCGTCACCCATTGGGAGGAGCCCCTGCTCCTCTTCTACCCGGAATTCGTCACCTGGTTCGACTTCCCCTTCTCCATCTGGATGGGCCCAGAGACCACCGCCCTGGAGAAGAACGCGGCCCTGGCCTTCCAGCGCTACCTCCTGTCCCAGGAGGAGCAGAAGGCCGCCCTGGCCTTCGGCCTCCGCCCGGCCAACCCAGAGGTCTCCGTCACCGCCACCGAGGACAGCCTCTTCGTGAGATGGGCCGACCGCGGGGTGGAACCCGTGGTGCCCCGGACCACGGCCATGCGGCCCCCGGGCCGGGACGTGCTCCTGACCCTGCTGCGTTGGTACGAGCTCAACGTGGTGCGCTGAGGTGAGGGCCATGGCTCGTCGCTCCCGCCCCTCTGGCCGCCCCCCCGGGGGCAGAGGACGCCCCCGCCGGACCCTCTGGCTGGGACTGGGCCTCTTCACGGTCCTTCTGCTGCTCCTGTGCAGCATCAGCGGCGCATGGTGGCTCGCCCGATGGCTGACGGGAGGAGCCGAGGAGGCCGGCCCGGCCAACCCGGCCCCCACCTGGCCCCCGGACAGCCCGGTCCTCTCCGTGGCCGTCTCTCCGGTCATGTTGCCCACCCTCCAGGAGCTGGCCGCGGCGTTCAACGCCCAGGAGCTCACCGCCCCCGACGGCCAGACCCTGCAGATCCAGGTGCGTCCCCTGGTCCCCGAGACCATGGTGACCCGGGCCCTGGAGGCCCCTTCCTTCCAGGCCCTGGTGCCCGACAGCAGCATCTGGCTGGACCTCCTGGACCGCCAGTGGGCCCAGCGCCACGCCCCCCCGGGGAACACCAACGCCCTTGCGGCCCTGATCCCGCCCCGCCGGGTGGCGGCCCACGTCCGCTTCGCGGTCAGCCCCCTGGTCATCGCCGCCTGGGAGGACGTGGCCCAGGAGCTGGGCTGGCCCCAGCAGCCGGTGAGCTGGAGCACCGTCCAACGCAAGGCCGTGGAGGACCCGACCTTCCGCTGGAGCCACCCCAGCACCCAACACGCGGCCGGCCTCCTGGCCACCCTGGCCGAGTTCTACGCGGGCGCCGGCCTGACCCGAGGCCTGGACGAGACCCTGGCCACCCAGCCCCACGTGCTGGACTACGTCCGCACCATCGAGGCCACGGTCCAGTTCTACGGCGAGAGCGAGGATGTCCTGGTCCAACGGCTGGCCGAGGAAGGCACCCAGATCGTGGATGCCTTCGTGGCCCAGGAACAGACGGTCATCGCGTGGAACCGACGGCAGCCCCAGCGGCGGCTGGTGGCCCTCTATCCTGCAGAGGGCACCCTGTGGGTGGACCATCCCCTGGCCCTGCTGGAGCTGGGCGCGGAGGACGAATCCCCCGTCACCGACAACCAACGCCGCGCCTTCCAGGCCTTCAGCCAGTTCCTCACCCAGCCCGACACCCAACGGCGCCTCCTGGAGCGGGGCTATCGGCCCACCCACCCAGATCTGGCCCTGGATGAGCCCGGCAGCCCCTTCGTGGACACGGACACAGTGGACCCCCGCCAGCCGGCCACCGCCCTCCAGATCCCGCCGGCCTCGGTGGTGGAGGTGGTGCGCAACGTCTGGTGGTACACCAAGCGCCCTACCAACGTCTTCCTGGTGGTGGACACCAGCGATTCCATGTCCGGCGACAAGCTGGACGCCACCCGACAGGCCCTCCGGGCCTTCGTGGACCAGATCCGCGGCCCCCGGGACCGGGTCGGCCTGGTGGACTTCGGCTCGGGGGTGAAGCGTGTGGTGCCCCTCCAGCCCATGGACGAAAGGGGCCGAGCGAACCTCTTCCCGGTCATCGATTCCCTGGAGGCCGACGGCTACACCGCCCTGGTGGACGGGGTGATGGCCGCGTACCAGGCCCTACAGGACGCGAACGACCCAGAGGCCATCAACGCCATCGTGGTCATGACCGACGGCCAGGAGAACAACAGCCGCTACGACATGGGAGACCTGGCCCGGGCCATGCAGGCGGGCCGGATCCCCGTGCTGATCTTCACCATCGGCTTCGGCGACGACGCGGACGAGGTGCTGCTGCGGCAGATGGCGGAGCTGGGCCGGGGCCAGTTCCGCTGGGCCAGCGAGGCCGATCTCCAACAGCTCTACCGGATTATCTCCACCTACTTCTGACACCGTGCCCATGGCCACCCGGACGGAACTCCAGCGACGGGCCCAGAGCCTCCTCATCCAGTACGCGCTCTTCCGCTGGGAGAACGCGATCCTCCTGGGGCTGACCCTGGTGCTCACCGTCCTCTATCCCCGGCCCTTCCCCTGGTGGCCCGGCTGGGGATGGCCGGCCCTGGGCCTCCTGGGCGTGGCCTTGGTGATCTACACCAGCCTCACCGACACCCAGGCCAATGGCCGGATCCTGGTGGCACTGCTGCAGGAGGAGTACACCCCCCGCACCCTCCGCCACCCTGGCCTCCGCGCCGAGGTGGAGAGGGCCCTGGACTACCAACGCCGCATCGAGGAGCAGATCCGCGCCCAACGCCCGGGCATCCTGCGAGACCGGCTGGAGGACACCGCCGGCCAGATCTGGGAGTGGGTCCGCTCCATCCACGAGCTGGCCCGACGCCTGGACGGGTACCTGGCGGAACGCCCCAGCCCTGAACAGCGCCAACATCTGCGCCAGGAGCTCCGGGACCTGGAGGCCCAGCTCCGGCTGGAGACCAACCCGGAGACCCGGAGGCAGATCCAGGAGGTCCTGGCCGCCAAGCAGACCTACCTGGAGACCCTGGAGGCCCTGGAGGAACGGATGGAGCAGGCACGTCTCCAGATGGACCAGAGCCTCACCGCGCTGGCCACGGTCTACAACCAACTCCGTCTCATCGACGCCCAGGACGTGGCCAGCGGCCGGGCCGAACGCCTCCGGGCCGACATCCAGGAGCAGATCCAGCGCCTGGATGACCTGGTGGCCAGCCTGAACCAGGTGTACGGGACCCGGTTCGACCGACCCATGCCTGCCGCGGACCCTGGAGCCGTGGCCGGCGCCCCAGGGGACACGAACCCCTGACCCTTTCGTCCTCCTGTGGAGCGGGCTGGGGCCACCGTCTCGGCCCGCTGCGATCCGTCCTTGTCGTGTAGGAGAACATGGCCAATCCCATCGCGATGCCTCGACACCTGCGTATCCTCCACCTCCTCCTGTTGGCGCTTCTGCTGGCGGCCTGTGGCGGGGGCTCCCGCCCCACCCGGGGCGACGCGATCGTCTACGTGGCCGTCCCCCTGAGCGGCTTCCAGGCCAACGGCGGCCAGACCGTGTTGGGTGGGGTGCGGCTGGCCGCCGCGGAGGTCAACCTCCAGGGCGGCCTCCTGGGCTACCGGGTGGTGGTCCACCCCCTGGACGACGAGTCGGACAGCGACACGGCCGTGGCCAACCTGGAGACCATCCGCCAGGCCCTGGACCGGGGCGACCGGGTGCTGGGCGTCATCGGCCACCTGAACAGCGGCCAGACCGAGGCCACCCTGCCCCTCTACGACGAGCTGGGGTTGCTGGTCATCACCCCCACCGCATCGGAACAGAGCCTGACCCGCCGGGGGTACACCCACTTCTTCCGGGTGAACGCCCACGACGGCATCCAGGCCCAGGTGGACGCCCGCTTCCTGGTGGAGACCCTGGGCGCGACCCGGGTCGCGGTGCTCCACAACGACACCGGCTACGGCCGCGGACTGGCCGACTCCCTGGTCCAGGAGCTGGAGGCCCGGGGCGTCCAGGTGGTCTACCGGGCCCAGGTGGCCGAGGGCCAGAGCGACTTCCAGGCCATCCTGCCGGAACTGCGGGCCACCGCGCCCGACGCCCTCTTCTACGCGGGCTACGAGATCGAGGCCCCCTACCTGCGGGCCAGCCTGGTGGAGGCCGGCCTGGATCTGCCCATGCTGGCCAGCGACGGCGCGTTCCTGGCCGCGACCATCGACGAATCCAACGGCACGGCCGAGGGGATGTACGTCAGCGCGTTCGCGCCCAGCCCCCAGAACGTCGCGGACGCCCGCTGGATCGAGGCCTACCAGGCGGTGGAGTACCGGGACCCGGATACCTACTCGGTGAACGGCTACGTGGCCATGCAGGTCCTGGCCGAGGGCGTGCGCCGGGCCGACTCCCTGGAGCGACAGGCCGTCCTGAAGGCCCTGCGGGAGGGCGCGATCCCCACGCTCCTGGGGCCCCTGCGCTTCGACGGCAATGGGGATCTGGTGAACCCCCGCATCTGGATCTATCGGGTGGAGGGGGGCGAGTTCCGCCAGGTGGCCGAGCTCCCCTGAGAGACCAAACTACAGGAAGCCGTCGACCGCCCGAGCCCCGCGGAGACCGGCGGGCGCACAGACATCCGGGGAGACCGCCCCCGGCCCTCCGGGAGCCGCTCGGAAGGGCCACCCCAGCCTGCCCCCTAGGACTACACGCAGATCCCCGTGAAAATGCCCACGGCGCGCCCAACTCCGGGTGGGTCGCTATCGGAAACGGCTGTCCCCCGCGGTGCGCCCATGCCGTCGCGCCCTCCTGGGCCAGTTGACCGCGACGCCACGGCCGGTTGACGCGGCCATGGTACGCTGGAGCCATCCACCCGGTGTGGAGTCGGCCGTCGTCTCCAGACCGGTGAGGACCCCGGCCATCGGGTCGGCGGAGGGCATCCTGGACTTCGGCCAGACTGCAGCCTGCAAAGGACAAAGGAGGAGATGCCGTGGGTGCGCGACGAGGCCATGAGGTCATCCAACGACTGCGGGAGACCCCCCCGGAGCTGTGGCACCGGGGAAAGCGGGTGGAGGATCCCACCACCGAACCCGGGCTGGCCAACGGCGTGCGGAGCCTGGCCCGGCTCTACGACCTCCAGTGGGAGGAGCCGGACGTCATGCTCTTCGACTCGCCCACCACAGGCCAAAAGGTGGGCCGCTCCTTCATGATCCCCAGGACCCAGGAGGAGCTGGCCAGCGTGGGGGAGATGATGATGCGCTGGGCCCGGGCCACCTTCGGCATGATGGGTCGAGCGCCGGACTACCTGAACCGGGCCATCTCGGCCTATGCCGGCGGCGCGGACTTCCTGGCCGAGCCGGATCCCCGCTTCGGCGAGAACATCCGCCGCTACCACGAGTACATGCGGGAGAACGACCTCTGCCTGACCCACACCCTCATCAACCCCCAGATCAACCGCAGCGTGGGGCCCGCCCGACAGAAGGACCCCTTCCTGGCCGCCCGGGTGAAGGAGGAGACCGATGCCGGCATCGTCATCCGGGGGGCCCGCATGTTGGCCACCCTGCCCATCTCCGACGAGATCATGGTCTTCCCCTCCACCCTGCTCAAGAGCGCGGAGGAGGACGCGCCCTATGCCTTCGCGTTCGCCATCCCCAACAACACCCCGGGCCTGCGTTTCATCTGCCGGGAGACCGTGGACTACGGACGCACCCCCTACGACCATCCCCTGAGCGCCCGCTTCGAGGAGATGGACGCGGTGGTGATCTTCGACGACGTCTTCGTGCCCTGGGAGCGGGTCTTCCTCTACCGAGATGTGGAGCGCTGCAACCAGGCCTACCACGCCACCGGCGCGGTGGTCCACATGAGCCATCAGGTGGTGTGCAAGAACATCGCCAAGACCGAGTTCCTGCTGGGGCTGGTCTCCATGATGGTGGACGCCATCGGGGTAGAGCGCTTCCAGCACATCCACGAGAAGGTGGCCGAGATCTGGGTCACCCTCCAGACCATGAAGGCCTTTCGCCGGGTCGCGGAGGTGGATGCCGCGCCCAACGCCTACGGCGTCATGTCCCCGGCCTGGGATCCCCTGGACGCGGCCCGGAACCTGTACCCCCGGCTCTACCCCCGGCTGATCGAGATCGTGCAGCAGATCGGCGCCAGTGGGCTGGTGGCCATGCCCACCTGGGCCGACGTAACCGGCCCCCTGGCCGAAGACATCATGAAGTACTACCAGAGCGCCCGTCTGGAGGCCCGAGAGCGCATCCCCCTCTTCCGCCTGGCCTGGGACACGGCCCTCTCCGCCTTCGGCTCCCGCCAGGTGCTCTACGAGCGCTTCTTCTTCGGCGACCCGGTGCGCATGGCCGGCGCGCTCTTCCACAGCCACGACCGCAGCCAGTACATGGAGATGGTCCGGGAGTTCCTCAAGCAGACCATCGAGGAGATGGAGCAGGAGGGGGCAAGCCCCACGGCCCCGGTCCCCACATCCGGCGACGGCGCGAAAGGAGGTGACGCGTGAAGGAGCTGCGGGGCTCCATCGTTCCCATCGTCACGCCCTTTGCGGACGGCCAGGTGGACTACGATCGCCTGGTCGGGCTCATCGAGTGGCAGATCGAGAGCGGCTCCCACGGCATCTCCGTCACCGGCACCACCGGCGAACCCAGCTCCCTCACCCTGGAGGAGCGGAAACAGGTCATCCAGGTGGCCTGCCAGGCCGTGGCCGGGCGGGTGCCCTTCGTGCCGGGCACCGGCTCGGTGAACCACCGGGAGACCCTGGAGCTCACCCGCTACGCGGAGAAGGTGGGCGCGGACGCGGTGCTGGTCATCGCGCCCTACTACGTGCGCCCCAGCCAGGAGGGGCTCTTCCGCCACTTCGACGCGGTGGCCAAGAGCGTGGAGATCCCGGTGATCCTGTACAACATCCCCGGCCGCACCGGGGTGAACATCGAGATCGACACCGTGGCCCGGCTGAAGGAGGCCAACCCCAACATCGTGGGGGTCAAGGAATCCAACAAGGACTTCGAGCACATCAACCGGCTGCTCCACCGCATGGGGCGGGAGTTCCTGGTCTACTCCGGGATCGAGCTCCTCTGTTTCCCCATCCTGGCCATCGGGGGCGCGGGGTTCGTCAGCGCGACGGGCAACCTGCTGCCCCACAAGGTGGCCGAGCTCTACAACCGGGTCCAGGAAGGGCAGTGGAAGGAGGCCCAGGACCTCCACTACTGGCTCATGCCCCTGAACGACGCGGTCTTCCTGGAGATCAACCCGGTGCCCGTGAAGACCATCCTGGGCCTGATGGGCAAGATCCGACCGGAGGTGCGGCTGCCCTTGGCCCCTGTATCGCCGGAGAACCGGGCGAAGCTGGAGGCCCTGGCCCGCCAGTATGGACTGATCCAGTGAGCACACGCCTATGAAACTCGCCCGCTTTGCCTACAACGGCCGGATCTACCAGGCCGTCTACGAGAGGGAGCAGCTCTGGGTGGGCTCCGTGGCCTTCGACCCCCAGGAGGTCCAGTGGCTGCCACCGGTGGCCCACGTGGGCAAGGCCATCGGTGTGGCCCTGGGCTACGCGGACCATGCCGCGGAGCTGGGGCTGGACCTGCCGCCAGAGCCCATCCTCTTCCAGAAGATGACCAGCTCCTTCATCGGCCACCGGGCGGCCATCGTCGCGCCGCCCCACGTGGAGTACATGCACTACGAGGCCGAGCTGGTGGCCGTCATCGGCCGGCCTGCCCGCCGGGTGAAGGCCGAGCACGCCCTGGACTACGTGCTGGGCTACACCATCGGCAACGACGTGACCGTGCGCGACTTCGTGACCAACTACTTCCGCCCCCCCATCAAGGCCAAGGGCTTCGACACCTTTGGCCCGGTGGGGCCCTTCCTGGTCACCGCAGACCAGGTGGACCCCACGGAGCTGGGGGTCCGGACCTACGTGAACGGGGAGCTGCGCCAGGAGGGCAACACCCGCCACCTGCGCCACAGCGTGGCCGAGCTGATCGAGTACATCTCCGCGTTCATGACCCTGGAGCCCGGCGACATGATCTGGACCGGCACGCCCGAGGGCCTCTCCCACATCTACCCCGGCGACGTGGTCCGCTGCGAGGTGGACGGCCTGGGCGCGCTGGAGAACCCGGTCATCGGAGAGGAGGCACCATGAGCACTGCCCCCCCCAGCCCGGAGGCGGTGGAGAACCGGGCCAAGGCCGAGGCCCTCCGGGCCCGCCTGGCCCAGCGAGGCATCCGCCACTTCATCCGCGGCCAAGAGGTGGACTCCGTCTCCGGCCAGACCTTCGAGACCTGTTCGCCGGTGGACAACCGGCCCATCTGTCCAGTGGCCGCAGGGGACGCCCAGGACATCCACCGGGCGGCCCAGGCGGCCCGGGAGGCCTTCCCGGCCTGGCGGGACCTGCCGGCCCGGGAGCGGAAGCGGCTGCTCCACCGGGTGGCCGACCTCATCCAGGAACGGGCCGAGGAGATCGCGCTCCTGGAGAGCCTGGACACCGGCCAGCCCATCCGCTTCATGAGCAAGGCCGCCATCCGGGGCGCGGCCAACTTCCGCTTCTTCGCGGACCGCTGCGAGAGCGCCCGGGACGGCCTCAGCCTGCCCACCGAGCAGTTCCTGAACTACACCGTCCGCCAGCCCATCGGCCCGGTGGGGGCCATCACCCCCTGGAACACGCCCTTCATGCTCAGCACGTGGAAGATCGCGCCGGCCCTGGCCGCGGGCTGCACCGTGGTCCACAAGCCCGCGGAGTGGAGCCCGGTCACCGCGGCCCTGCTGGCCGAGATCCTCCACCAGGCCGGGATCCCCGCCGGCGTGGTCAACACCGTCCACGGCTTCGGGGAGACCGCGGGCCGGGCCCTGACCGAGCACCCGGAGATCCGGGCCATCGCCTTCGTGGGCGAATCCGCCACCGGCAGTGCCATCCTCCGCCAGGGCGCCGAGACCCTGAAGCGGGTCCACTTCGAGCTGGGGGGCAAGAACCCCGCGGTGATCTTCGAGGACGCGGACCTGGACCGGGCCGTGGACGGCACGGTCTTCATGATCTTCAGCCTGAACGGCGAACGCTGCACCTCCAACAGCCGGGCCCTGGTCCACCGCAGCCTCTACCCGGCCTTCGTGGAACGGGTCGCGGAACGGGCCCGAAACATCCGGGTGGGCGATCCCCTGGACCCGACCACCGAGGTGGGGCCCCTGATCCACCCGGACCACGTGGCAAAGGTCCTCTCCTACATCCAGATCGGCCAGCAGGAGGGGGCCACCCTGGTGGTGGGTGGCCAACGGCTTCAAGAGGGGGCCCTGGCCCAGGGGAACTACGTGGCCCCCGCGGTCTTCGCGGACGCGGCCAACCACATGCGCATCGCCCAGGAGGAGATCTTCGGCCCAGTCCTCACCGTCATTCCCTTCGACGACGAGGAGGAGGCCCTGGCCCTGGCCAACGGGGTGAAGTACGGCCTGGCCGCCTATGTGTGGACCCAGGACGTGGCCCGAGCCCATCGGTTCTGCCAACGGCTTGAGGTGGGCATGGTGTGGGTCAACTCCCACAACGTACGCCATCTGCCCACCCCCTTCGGCGGCATGAAGGCCAGCGGTATCGGCCGGGACGGCGGCGACTACAGCTTCGACTTCTACATGGAGACCCAGAACATCGCCATCGCACTGGGCCCCCATCCCATCCCGAGACTCGGCACCTGACACCAGAGGAGGAGGTCGGCCATGCCCATCCGTCATCCTGCGCCCCGGACCCCCTTCCACATCGTCCGCATGAGCCACATCGAGCTGGGTGTCACCGACCTGGAGGCGTCCCGGCGCTTCTACGTGGACATCCTGGGCCTGGTGGAGACCGAACAGGTGGGGAACACCCTCTATCTGCGGGGGCTGGAGGAGCGCAACCACCACTCCTTCGTGCTGACCCAGATGGAACGGCCCCTGGTGCGGCGCATGGGCTACAAGGTGAGCTGCGAGGAGGACCTGGACCTCCTGGCCGAACGGTTCCAACAGCTGGGCCTGCCCGTGGCCTGGGCCGAACCCCACGGCCAGGGACGCACCCTCCAGGTCCGAGATCCCCTGGGGATGCCCCTGGAGTTCTGCTTCCACATGGAACAGGTCCCCCGGATGTTGCAGCGGTACGCCCACTACCGGGGCTGCCGCCCCATGCGCATCGACCACTTCAACTGCTTCACCCCGGACGTCCAGGCCTCCCACGACTTCTACGCGCTGGAGCTGGGCTTCCGCACCACGGAGTACACGGAGACGGACGATGGGCGGGAACCGCCGGAGCTCTGGGCCGTGTGGATGCACCGGAAGGGCAACGTCCACGACCTGGCCTTCACCAATGGCCAGGGCCCCCGGCTCCACCACGTGGCCGTGTGGGCCTCCTCGGTGAACGACATCCTGCACCTGTGCGACGTGATGTCCACCTCCGGCTACCTGGACCACATGGAGCGGGGGCCGGGCCGCCACGGCATCTCCAACGCCTTCTTCCTCTACACCCGAGACCCGGACGGACACCGGGTGGAGATCTACACCGGCGACTACCTGACCGTGGACCCGGACTTCGAGCCCATCCGCTGGGGGCTGCGGGATCCCCAACGACAGACCCTGTGGGGACATCCCGCGCCCCGAAGCTGGTTCGAGGAGGGCAGCCTGTTCGAGGGAGTGGAGACCCTCCAGCCGCCTCAGGTCCAGGCCGAGCCCATCGTGGCCCCGTAGCGATTCCGCGCCCAGACACCCCTGGAACAGACACCGAGGGCCCTCCCGGTCTGGAGGGCCCTCGGCGATCCACGCCCCACAGATACAGGAACGCCTCTTCAGGGACAGGGAATGATCAGACGTTGCCCCACGTAGATCCGGGCCGAGGGCAGGCGGTTCCGGGCCTTGATGTGGGACAGGGGAATGCCGTACCGTCGAGAGATGGCCCACAGGGTGTCCCCGGGCTGCACGATATATCGCGGCTCCCGAAGACAGGGAGGCGGCGTGGGCAGAGGGGGCGGCGTGGCCGCCGGGCTCACTGCAGGGGTGGGGGTGGGCCGCCCCAGGGAGGAGTTGCCGGAAGGCGGATGGCTCCGGGACGGCGACGCCTCCACCCGGGTCGGCACGGACGAGGTGGCCGGGAGATACAGGATCTCCATCGGCGGGATCCGCAGCCGCTGGCCCGCCCGAAGCAGGTTCCAGTTGCGGATCCCGTTGTAGGTGGCCAGCCGGTAGAGGGACACGCCGTACAGCCGAGCGATCTCCGACAGGGTCTCCCCGGGGTTCACCACGTGGATCACCGGCGTCTGGGCATGGACGGAGAGGGTCAGCCAGGGCGAGGACCAAAGCGCCCCTGCCAGGACCAGGACCAGCAGGACACGCCGACGGGATCGCGGGATGAAGCTGCAGAGTCGGAGCTGAGCATGTCGGAGTACGAAGCGGAACGGTCTCATCGGGGTCCCCCCTTCACTCCCCGTCGAGCCACGGCTCTGCGGCCTGGACAAGGCTCATCCTCCACACCTGGTTCCATGCGCCCTCAACAGAGGGGAAAGGATCCGGGCCCCATCCACCTGTCTTGGAAAGCGGAGTATTGTCCACCCGGCCTCGGCCATTGATCCCTGGGAGTCCCACAGAAGGCTGGGAGAAAGGACAGCTCCCATCCTCCCTCTTCGACCCCTGGGCCCTTCCTGGCCATAGGCCTTTGGAACCGATCCCCGGCCGGCTCGGTCCACCCCACCGGAGCCTGAGTTCATCATCGATGGACCTGGGGAAGATAGGCCACGAAGACCGGGGCTGTGGAGCCCTCTGCCTGCAGGGCGAAGTCCAGCCCCTGCACGGTCTGGCCCGCCTCCACCTGGATCTCGTAGTAGGCGGGCTCCACGGCGACCCGGGTTCCGGGCACGTCGGCCATCACCCGGTAGGTCCCCGGAGCCAGGGAGGTCACCTCCCATCGACCGTTCTCCGGGGCAGGCTGCACCCGGGCCACCTCCTGGCCCGCCAAGGTGCGGACCCGGACAACGGCCTCCAACACCCCGGAGCGCTGCCCTTCCCGCCCCCCCACCATGGAGACCTGGCCACTGAGCCGTCCCGGCGTGCCGCCAGCCACAGACTCGGCATACCCCAAGGCCAGGCCGGCGGCCACATCGATACGGCCGTACCCGAACCGGTTGTCCCGGGCCACCTCGCCCAGGTCCACCGCGGTCCGGCGCATGAGCTCCCGGATCTCCCCCGGGGTACGGCCGGGATCCTGGCTGAGCAACAGCCCAGCCAGCCCCGCCACATGGGGGGCCGCCATGCTGGTCCCACTCATGAAGGTATAGCCGCTATACACATTATCGCGTCGGTTGTAGGTGCTGTAGATGGCATAGCCAGGCGCGGTCAGCTCCACCCAGGGGCCGAAGTTGCTCAAGCTCCACAGGGTATCGTCGTCCCGGGTAGCCCCCACCGCGATCACCCGGGGATCCGCGGCCGGATAGAAGGGTGTGTCGCTCCGGCTGTTGCCAGCGGCCGCCACCACCAGGACCTGCCTCTCGGCTGCGTAGGCGATGGCATCGGCCATCACCTGGGGCATGGCCGAGCCACCCAGGCTCAGGTTGATCACCTGGGCGCCCTGGTCCACCGCGTACACCACCCCTGCCGCCACGTCGAACCAGCTTCCCACGTTGTACTCGTTGAGCACCCGCACGGGCAGGAGGGAGCAGCCCGGACAGATCCCCGCGGAGCCGATGCCGTTGTTGGCCGTGGCCGCGATGATGCCCGCCACGTGGGTACCATGCCCGTGCTCGTCGGTCGGATCCGCGTCGTTGTCCACGAAATCGTAGCCGCCGGCCGCGATGCGCCCCCGCAGGTCCGGATGTTCGGCGTCGATGCCGCTGTCCACCACCGCGATGACCACCTCCGGAGAGCCCATGGTGTAGCTCCAGGCCGTGGACGCGCCCACCAGCCAGGGAGCATAGACCCACTGGCGGTTGTTGAAGGCCGGATCGTTCACCTGGACCGGAGAGCCGGGGACGGCCGGGATGGTCCCGCCGAGAGGGGGCACCTCCTCCTCCACCAGCGGCACACCCTGGACCAGCCCATCCGGCTCCGCATAGAGCACCTCTGCCCGGCTCTCCAGGGCCGCAGCCAGGGTCCGGAGTCCCCCTCGAGCCCCGGCGGCCCCCCCGACCCGCTCCACCCGGGCCACCCCCAGGGGCTCGATCCACTCGACCACGCTGCCCAACCGGTCGAGGAGCGCCTGGCGGGCGGCTGGGTCCGCGTCCGGGGCAAAGCGGACCACCAGGGCCTGGGTGTCGGGGCTCCGTTCTGCCTGCACGGGGGTAGGAAAGGTCAACTGCCAGCCAGACCACAGGACAATCGCCAGGGCGACGATGAAGAGCAGGGGCCTTCGTGTCTTGGCGACTGTCGTTCCCATAAGCCGTCTTCCTGTGCGGTGCTATCGAGAGAGCGGATCTTCGGCCACGGGCGCCGTTTCCCCCGGGATATTGCGGAGAGGATAGCGCCCCAGCCCACGCATTTGGCGTAGGCATTCTGGCCGATGCACCTCCAGTAAAGCCCAGCCGCCCCGGAAGAACAATAGGTATCTGGGGGCACAACTTTACGACCGGCTTTTCCGGGGATTCCACAAGGGACGAACTATCCCGGAAGAGGAAAGGAGAGGGGGAAAGAGGATCGAGATGGGGAGCCGGTCAGCGGACCAACACCACGTAGAGGTCGTTCACATTGGTGCGGGTGGGGCCGGTGAAGAGCATGTCCCCCACCCGCTGCAGGAGGGGATAGGCATCGTGCCGTCGCAGGTGATCCAGCGGCTCCATCCCCTGGGCCCGGGCCCGAGCACAGGTGGTGCCGTCTACCAGGCCCCCTGCACTGTCCGTGGGGCCGTCGGTGCCGTCGGTGGCCAACGCAGCCACCTGGATATGGCGATCCACGCCCTCCAGGGCCAGGGCCGCGGCCAGGGCCACCTCCTGGTTCCGTCCGCCCTTGCCAGGGTGCTCGCCCAGGACCACGGTAGACTCGCCCCCCAACACCAGACAGGCCGGCGCGGACACCGGGTTTCCCCGGAGGAGCACCTCCTTGCCCAGGGCCGCCAACATCTTTCCCACCTCCGCGGCCTGGGCCTCCAGGTAGGTGGTCAGGACCAGGGCATGATACCCCAAGGAGGCCGCCTGTTCTCGAGCAGCCTGGGCGGCCTGGGCATTGTCGGCCACCACCAGGGTGCAGGTCCGCTCGAACACCGGATCCCCGGGCTTAGGCGTCTCTGGGACCTGGCCCCGGAGACCGGCCCGGAGCCGGGCCACCACAGCCGGAGGGAGCCGTTCCTCCAGGCCATAGCGGGTCACCACAGCCCAGGCATCCTGCCAGGTGCTCGCATCCGGCACCGTGGGGCCGCTGGCGATGACGTCCAGGGGGTTGCCCACCACGTCGCTGAGGACCAGGGTGACCAGCCAGGCCGGGTGGACGGCCCGGGCCAGTTGACCGCCCTTGATCTGGCTCAGATGCTTGCGGAGGACGTTGATCTCGTGGATGGTGGCGCCGCAGGCCAGGAGCACCTGGGTCGTGGCCTGGAGATCGTCCAGGGGGATGCCCGGGGCCGGCATCTCCAGCAGCGCGGAGCCGCCGCCCGAGAGGACACAGAAGACCAGGTCGTCCTCTCGGGCCCGGTGGGCCAGGGCCAGGATGCGACGCCCTGCCTCCACGGCCCGGTCGTCGGGGACCGGGTGCCCGGCCTCCAGGACCTGGACGATGCGGGTGGGCTCGGCGTGGCCCTCCTTCACCACCACCAGGCCCGCGTGCAGCCGCTCTCCCAGACGATCCTCCAGAGCCCGGGCCATAGGGGAACCGGCCTTGCCCGCGCCCAGCAGATAGAGAGCCCGGCAGCGGGCCAGGTCGAAGGAGCGGCCCTCCACCCGGAGAAGGTGCCCGCGGCGTTCCACCGCACGGGCCACCGCGGCGTAGGGGTCCACCGCGTCCAGGGCGGCGTCCAGGATGGCCAACATATCCGCCCGTCCCCGGGGATCGGGGGCCAACACCTGGGGGGCAAAACGGCCGGTTCCAGCCACGCTTCCGAACTCCTGGATCCCGCTTTGTCCTCGGTAGGGGCCTATGCTAAGGTAGACACATGGCTGTCCACACCATCTACGTGGGCTGTGCGGGCTGGCGCATCCCTCGGGAGCATGCCACCTGGTTTCCGACCCAGGGCACCCATCTGGAGCGCTACGCGGCTCGATTTCCGGCCGTGGAGATCAACTCCTCCTTCTATCGGCTCCATCGGCCGAGCACCTATCGCCGCTGGGCCGGCTCCACACCGCCCGGATTCCGGTTCGCGGTCAAGCTCTTCCGCCAGCTCACCCATGGACAGCGTCTCCGGCACGTGGCCGGCCTGGATGCCTTCCTGGAAGGGGTGGAGGCCCTGGGCGAGAAGCTGGGCCCCCTCCTGGTCCAGCTTCCTCCCAGCCTGGAGTTCGACCCTCTGGTGGCCCAGGCCTTTTTCCGGGCCCTGCGAGCCCGTTTCCGGGGATGGGTGGCCTGCGAGCCCCGCCACCCGACCTGGTTCACCCCAGAGGCCGAGGCGTTGCTGGTCCGCCACCGGGTGGCCCGGGTGGCCGCGGATCCGCCCCCAGCACCCGATGGCGACCGGCCGGGCGGCTGGGTAGGCCTGAGCTACTGGCGGCTCCACGGCTCGCCTCGCCGCTACTACGACCCGTACGATCCGGCCCGCCTGGTCTCCCTGGCCCAGGAACTGCGCCGGGCCGCGGAGAGGGGGCCTGTGTGGTGCATCTTCAACAACACCGCGGCCGGTGCAGCCCTGCCCAACGCCTGGGCCCTGCTCCAGGAACTCGACCCGGGTGCGCTCACCCCTGGGCCAGGTAGAGGGCAGCCAGGATGAGGGCTGTCCCACCCCAGGCCGCGGGGGTCATGGGGTCCCCGAGCAGGAGATTCCCGGCCAGGGCACCCACCACCGGGATCAGGAGGATGAAGAACACGGCCCGGTGGACCGGCAGCCGCGCCGCCACATACCACCAGGTCAGGTTGGCCACCACGCTCGCGCCCAGCCCCAGGCCCAGGAGCCCCCACAGCCCCATCCAGCCGGGCCAGGGCGGGATGCCCTCCACGGCCAGGGCCAGGGGCAGCAGAAACAGCCCCCCCAGGATCGCGGCCAGGCCGGTGACCACCGAGGGCGGATAGCGGGCCACCAGGACCTTTCCCTGCACCACGTAGATCGCGCCGGCCAACGCGGAGAGAAGGACGAGCCCATCCCCGGCCAGGTGGGCCGGGGCCACCACAACGGCCGCCCCCTCCAGGCTGAAGAGAACAGCGCCCAGGGTGCCCAGCCCCAGAGCCCCGACCAGGCGACCTGTCAGCCGTTCCCCCAGGAAGAGCCCAGAGAGGACCGCAGCGAACAGCGGGACCAGGTTGCCCAACACACTGGCATTGGCCGCGGTGGTCAAGGTCAGGGCCAGGTTCTGGACCGCGTAGAGGCCGGTGACGCCGATGAGGGCGAAACGCAACACCGCTCCGGGATGGCGACCCAGGGCCTGGCGAAACGGGCCGACCTGTCCCCAGGCCGGCAGCAGGAGGGCGAAGACCCCGCCGGCCACCAGCCACCGACCGGCGGCCACCCAGAGGGGGCCCCAACGGCTGTACAGGGCCTGGGTCAGCACGAAGCTGGTGCCCCACAGGAGCACCGTGGTCAACCCGGCCAACCACACCCGCCAGCCCCTTTCCCTCGTCCAGGATCCCGCGTTCTCCCCCGTCATCGCCAGCGTGGTATAATGGCGTCATGTCCATCGAAAAGACGAGCTGCCGTATTGTACCAGACCCCCGACCATGAGCACCTATTCACCCAACGGCAAGGCCCGCTCGCCCTCGGTCCAGAAGCCCCGGTCGGCGCCCTACGACCTGCTCTCGGATCCGGTCTTCTACGGCACGGTGGCCTTCTTCGCCTTCCTCACCACGGCCCTGCCCGGCGCCCTGGGCCAGGTGAACTTCATGCCCTTGGTCCAGGCCCTGGCCCTGACCGTCTTCCTGGGCATGGCCCTGAAACGGCGGCGGCTCTCCGTGGCCCTGCGGGTGGCCGTCCTCTGGATCGGCGTCCAGTTTCTCACCATGGTCGGGGTCAGCACCCTCCTGCCCGGCCAGGCCGAACGAGCCATTCCCGGTGGCTTCTACTACCGGACCGGCCTGCTGGAGTGGGGGTACACCGGAGAATGGCTTCCCGGCGGGCTCCTGACCCAGCCCCGAAGCCGCCTGTTGGAGCTCCTGGGCGTCTCCCTGGGGAGCCTGGTCACCGCAGGCCTTGTGGGGGCCTGGGTCCTGGTCCGCGAGGTGAACCAGCTTGCCTTTTCCTGGGTGGCTCTCAGCCGCCAGATCCCCTCGGGGATGGGCCCCTTCCTGGGCCTCATGCCCTGGCGTTGGGTGGAGCTGGCCGGGGACGTGGGGCTGGTGCTGCTCTTCGCCCAGCCCATGCTGCGCAACGCCTGGCAACCCCGCACGTACTGGGTGGAACAGCGCCGCCTGGTCCAGGCCACCCTGGTCCTGACGGCAGGGGGGCTGGCCCTGGATCTCCTCCTGCCCGGCCTGTGGCAGACGGCCTTCCGGCCCCAGCTTCCTCCCTGAGCCCACGGAGCCGTGCGTCCATGCTGCGCATCAAGCGGGTGGTCATCCAGGGCTTCAAGACCTTTGCCCGCCGGACCGAGTTCGTCTTCGACGCCGGGGTCACCGCGATCGTGGGCCCCAACGGCAGCGGCAAGAGCAACATCGCGGACGCGATCCTGTGGTGTCTGGGCGAGCAGAGCTTCAGCCTGCTGCGCTCCCGGAAGACCGCGGACGTGATCTTCGCGGGCAGCGACAAGCGGGCCCGGCTGGGCATGGCCTCGGTGAGCCTGGTGTTGGACAACTCCGCCGGCGAGCTGCCCGTGGACTTCACCGAGGTGGAGATCACCCGTCGGGCCTACCGGGACGGCGAGAACGAGTACCTGCTCAACGGCAAACGGGTGCGCCTGCAGGACATCACCCAGCTCCTCGCGCCCAGTGGCCTGGGCAAGCGGGCCTACGCGGTGATCGGCCAGGGGCTCATCGACCGGGTCCTCAGCCTGAAGCCCGAGGAGCGTCGGAGCCTCTTCGAGGAGGCCGCGGGCATCACCGGCTACCAGAGCCAGCGCAACACCGCGCTGCGCCGGCTGGAGGCCACCCAGCAGAACCTGGCCCGGGTCCAGGACATCCTGGCCGAGCTGACCCCTCGCCTCCGCCGCCTGAAACACCAGGCCGAACGGGCCCGAGAACGGGCCCAGGTGGAGGCCGACCTCCGGGAACTGCTCCGGATCTGGTACGGGTACCGCTGGCACCACACCCTGGCCCAACTGGCCGAACATCGGCGAGCCGCCCAGGAGCTGGAGCGCCAGGTGGCGGCCCAGCGGGCCGAACTGGACACACACCGGGAGCGCATCGAAGCCCTGCGCCAGGAACAGGCCACCCTGCGGGAACGGCTGGCCCAGCTCCACCAGCGCAGCAGCCAACACCACCGAGAGGCCGAACAGCTCGGCCGGACCCTGGCGGTCTCCCAGGAACGCCGGCACCACCTCCAGGCCCGGCAGGAGGAGCTGCGGCGGGAACTGGACGAGATGCAGGTACAACAGGAGATCCGCCAGGCCCGGCTGGAGAGATTGCGCCAGGAGATCGAACAGGCCCAGGCCGAACACACAGCGCGCAGCCAGGCCGTGGCCCAGCTCCAGGCCGCCCTGGAAGCGCGACAGGCCCAACGGGCCCAGCAGACCGCCCAGCTCCAGGCTGCCCAACGGCGACAGCGGATGCTGGAGGAGCGGCTGGCCCAGCTCCGCAGCCGCCTGGACCAGCTCCACGAACAGCGAGCCCAGCTCGCCCAGGCCATCCAGGAGTGCGAACAGGAACGGGTCCAGGCCCAGGAGGAGATGGCCCAGGCCCAGAGCCGATTGGACGGGCTGGAACGCGCATATCGGAGGGCCCAGGAGGCCGCGACCACACTGGAACAGAAACTACACCGCCTGGACCAGGCCCTGGCCCAGCACCGACAAGCCCTGGAGCAGGCCGAGAGAGCTCGCCGGGAGGCCGATCGCCAGGTGGACCGACTCCAGACCCGGCTGGATCTCCTCCAACGGCTGCAGGACGAGGGGGCCGGATACGCCAGCGGCGTGCGCGCGGTGCTCCAGGCCGCGGGCCAGGGCAGGTTGCGGGGGATCCTGGGCACCGTGGCCTCCCAGGTCCACGTTCCCGCCACCCTGGAACAGGCCATCCAGACCGCTCTGGGGGGCGCGTTCCAGCATGTGGTGGTCGAACGCTGGGAGCAGGCCCGAGCCGCCATCGAGTTCCTGCACAGAAACCGCCGAGGGCGAGCCACCTTCCTGCCGCTGGATCGGCTCCATGTGCCCCGACCTATCCCCGCGCCGGCCGGTCCCGGCGTGTTGGGCAACGCCGCGGAGCTGGTGGACCACGCGCCCGCGGTGGAGCCCGTGGTCCGCCAACTGCTCGGCCGGGTCTGGGTGGTGGAAGACCTGGATGTGGCCCGCCAGGTCCTGGACCGTCACCGGGGCAGTCGACCCACCGTGGTGACCCTGCGGGGGGAGATCGTCCGCCCCGGGGGGGCGGTCAGCGGAGGTCGAGATAGCCGGGAAGGAGGGACATCCGTCCTGGCCCGGGAACGGGAGCTCCGGGAGCTGCCGGAACAGGTGGCCCAGGCCCAGGAGCAGGCCCAGGCCGCGGCCCAGGGCTGCCACCGGCAAGCCGCAGCCCTGGAGGAGACCCAGCAGGCCATGGCCCGGCTCCGCCAGGAGCTCCAGGAGCTCCGGGAGGAGCTGGAGCACCTGCGCCAGGCCCGGGAAAATGCCCGTCTGGCCCGGGCCCAGGCCCAACAGCGGGTCACCTGGCAGCAGGCCCAGCAGGCCCGGCTCCGATCCCAGCAGGCCTCCCTGGAGGCCCAGGAGAAGGAGCTGGAGGAACGCTGGGGCCAGACAGAGCAGGAGCTGGCCCAGGCCCGCCATCAGGTGACCCAGGTCGCGGCCGCGGTCCAGGAGGCCCAGTCGGACGCCCTGTTGCGGGAACTGGCCGATCGCCGGGCGGAGGCCGCGGAGGCCCGGGGTCGGCTGGACAGCCTCCGGGCCTTGCACGAAAGCCAGGAACGCACCCTGGCCCAGACGATGGAGGCCATCGAGCGCCGCCAGGCCCGCCTGGAGCAGCTCCAGGCCGAGCTCCAGGAGCTGGACCAGCGGATCCAACGGGATCAGGCCGCGGAGGCCCGCCTCACCCAGGCCATCGCGGCCCTGGACGCGGCGATCCAACCCCTGGAAGCCGAGCTGGGCCGGCTGGCCCAGGCCCAGGAGCAGGCAGAGGCCCGGGAACGACGTCTGCAGGCCCACCTGCGCCACCAGGAGGAATCCTGGCGCAACGCCCAGCTCCAGCTTCAACGCACCGAGGACCGACTGGAGGCCCTGCAGCGGGAGATCCGCCACGATTTCGGCCTGGCCGAGCTGGAACAGACCGAGGACCTGACCTACCAGCCGCCCCTGCCCCTGGATTCCCTGGTGGCCTCCTTCCCCGTGGTCCAGGAGCTGCCCCCCGGCCTGGAGGAGGAGGTCCAGGCCACCCGAGCCCGGCTGCGTCGGCTGGGCCCGGTGAACCCCGACGCCCCCCGGGAGTATGAGGAGGTGGCCCAACGCCACACCTTTCTCCAGGCCCAGGTGGAGGACCTGGAGGCGGCCTCCGCGGATCTCCACCAGGTGATCCGGGAACTGGACCAACGGATGGAACAGGCCCTCCGCGAGACCTTCCGAGCCGTGGCCCGGGAGTTCACCCACTACTTCCAGGTGCTCTTCCAGGGCGGCACCGCCAGGCTGGAGCTGACCGAGCCGAACGAGATCCTCCACAGTGGCGTGGAGATCGTGGTCCGCCCGCCCGGCAAGCGCCTCCAGAACCTGGATCTGCTCTCGGGCGGCGAGCGGTCGCTGACCGCGTCCGCGCTGATCTTCGCGATCCTCCGGGTCAGCCCCACGCCCTTCTGCATCCTGGACGAGGTGGACGCGGCCCTGGACGAGGCCAATGTGGACCGGCTGCGGACCGTGCTGGAGGAGCTGGGGGCGAGAACCCAGTTCATCCTCATCACCCACAACCGGCGCACCCTGGAGGCCGCGGACGCCATCTACGGCGTCACCATGGGGGACGACGGGGTGAGCCAGGTGATCAGCCTGCGCCTGGAGGACCCAGAGGTGGCCCAGCTCGCCGACGGCCCGGGGGCCCGCACCGAAGCCGTGCCCCTCTGAAGGCCGCGGCCTTCCCGCGCGGGGCTCCGGCCCTCCCGACACAGCCCGTTCGCCCCCTCCCACGCCGGACAGTCCGAGCCCAGAGCAGGCAGAGGAGGTCCACATGTCCACACCACCCGATCCCGGGCTCCAGGACGAGCCCATGGCCTGGCTTCCCATTCCGACCGAGGACCGACTGGATCCGGACATCCAGAAACTCTTCGCCAAGGCCCGGGAGAAGCTCGGCTTCGTGCCCCATGTCTTCCGGGTCTACACCCTCCGCCCGAGCCACTTTCGCCCCTGGTTCGACCATTTCCGGGAGCTGATGTACGGAGACTCGGAGCTGACCCGGGCCGAGCGCGAGATGATCGGCCTGGCCGTCTCCGCGGAGAACGGCTGCCTCTACTGCCTGGTGAGCCACGGCGCGGAGCTGCGGGTGGCCCTGGGCGACGCGATCCTGGCGGACCGGATCACCCTGGACTACCGTCGGGCCGGGCTGGATGCACGCACGGTGGCCATGCTGGACTACGCGGTGAAGCTCACCCGGGCTCCCAAGGAGTGCAGCCAGGCGGACATCCAGCAGCTCCGGGCCCTGGGCTTCTCGGACCAGGCCATCTTCGACATCGCGGAGATCGCGGCCATGTTCAACTTCACCAACCGGCTGGCCTCGGCCACGGGCATGCTCCCCAATCCCGAGTACCACGGAATGGGGCGCCCCGGGTGAGGGAGATCCACCCCGGGAACGCGCGACGCCCTCGGCCCGGTCTCCTCCGTGGAAGGACCAGGCCGAGGGCGCGTCTCGGTGCAGGGGAAAGAGCTCCGCCCCGGCGGCAGGTCAGGGCCGCCGGCCCAGCTCGGCCTCGATGACGGGCTGGAACACGTCGAAGGGGTAGGCGCCCTCGAACTTCTGGCCGTTGATGAAGATGGTGGGCGTGGAACGGACGCCTCGGGCCTGTCCCTCCTGGCGTTCGGCCTCCACCACGTCCGCGTACTTGCCGCTCCGATAGCAGCTTCGGAAGGACTCCATGTCCAGGCCGATGGCCTGGGCAAAGGCCATCAGGTTCTCGTCGCTGAAGGCCCCTCGGTTCTCCCCCTGCTGGTTGGCGAAGAGCATGTCGTGGTATTCCCAGAACTTGCCCTGTTCCTTGGCACACTCCGAGGCCAGGGCCGCGCGGACAGACTCTTGGCCGATGAAGGCGAAGTGTCGGTACTCGAAACGGACCTGGCCGGTCTCCCCATAGGTCTCCAGGATCTGACGCCCCGCGTCAGTCGCGAATCGCTTGCAGAACGGTCACTGGAAGTCGGAGTATTCCTGGATCACCACCGGAGCATCCGGAGGCCCCCAGGCCTTTCCATCCGCATTGGGAGGCGGTTTCAGGTCCTCGGGAACGACCACCTGGACAGGCTCCGGACGGTTCAGCCAGACGATCCCCGCGACCAGGAGCACCGCGAGGACCGCGATGCCTCCCAGAACCCAGAGGACCCCCTGCTGGGGAGCACGGGATGCGGCCCTGCGACGATTCCGACGACGTCGTGCCATGCTTGTCACCTCGTGTGAGACGCTGAACAACGGAAAGGACGTGGAGAGGGCCCCGGCCCCGTCGGCCCGTTACCCCTGGCCGTTCCCCCGGTAGAGGTGGTGCTCGCGGATGTACCGTTCCACCGGGGCCGGAACCTGATAGCGAATGGGTTGGCCCGTGCGCACCCGCTCCCGCAACACGTGGCTCGCGATCTCCAGCTCCGGCATGTCCAGGATGATCACCTGATCCCGGATGCCGGGCAGATGCCGCTCCAGCTCCCCCCAGTCCAGCTCCACATCCGGCCGGCTGAGGGCCACCAGACGGCAGTTGCGCACCAGCCACTCCGCCTCGTGCCAGGTGGGCAGGTCCCGCAGGCTGTCCATGCCCATGAGGAAGTAGAGCTCCACGGATCGGCCCACCCGCTCCCGGACCAGGCGGATCATGTCGGTGGTGTAGTGGGGCGGGGGCCGATCCGCGTCGATGCGGCTCACCCGGACATAGGGGCTGTCCGCGGTGGCGAGCTGGGCCATGCGCAGCCGGTGTTCCACCGGGGCCAACTGCTGGCCCTGCTTGTGAGGCGGTTGGCCAGCCGGGACCACGTAGACCCGATCCAGCCCCAGTTGGAACCAGGCCTCCTCGGCCAAGATCAGGTGGCCCAGGTGGATGGGATCGAAGGTGCCGCCGAAGATACCGATCCGCCGCAGCGCGGGCTCGGTGTGGCCCAGGCTGAGGGTGTCCTCGGCCGTCTCCATGGGAAGGTGAAACGCCCCCCGGCGGGGGCCCGGAGAACGGGATGCCATGCCGAGGCTCCTTGCCTGTCGGGTCCTCACTCGCCGAAGGCGTTCTCGTAGCCCCAGACCAGCTCCACCGAGCCGATCTGGACCCGATGGCCCTCCTGGATGCCGGCCTCCCGCAGGGCCTCCTCGATGCCCAGGGCCCGCAGGATGCGCTGGAAGCGCATGGCCGCCTCGTAGTAGTCCCAGTTCGTCATCTGGGCCGCCCGCTCGATGGCGATCCCCTCCACCTGCCACAGATCCTCGCCCAGCCGCTGGACCCGGAAGGCCTTCTCATCCGGCTCCGGAACGATCTCCACCAGGGATTCCTGGGGCTCCTCCTCGGGCGGCAAGCGCTCCAACATCGCCTGCACCCGGCGGAGCATCTCCGGGATCCCCTCCCGGGTGGCCGCGCTGATGGCCATCACCGGACGCCCCTGGGCCTGGACAGCAGCCTGGACCTCGGGCCACCGGGCCCGAGCTCCGGGGAGATCCATCTTGTTGAACACCACCAACTGGGGCTTCTCCGCCAGCTTCGGGTTGAAGAGCTCCAGTTCCTGCTGGATGGCCCGGAGATCCCCCAGCGGATCCGGGCTGGCCCCGTTGAGAAGGTGGACCAACATCCGACATCGCTCCACATGGCGCAGGAAGTCCAGCCCCAGCCCCACGCCTTCGTGGGCCCCCTCCAACAGGCCCGGGATGTCCGCGAAGACGATGGCCTGATGGTCCACCTGGGCCACCCCCAGGTGGGGCACCACCGTGGTGAAGGGATAGTCCGCGATCTTGGGCCGGGCCGCGCTGATCACGCTGAGCAGGGTGGACTTCCCCGCGTTGGGGATCCCCACGATGCCCACGTCGGCCACCAGCTTCAGCTCCAGCTCCAGCCAGCGTTCCTCCCCAAGCTCCCCCTTCTCGGCCAATCGGGGGGCCCGGTTCCGGTCCGACTTGAAGGCCGCATTGCCCCGGCCGCCCCGGCCGCCCCGAGCCACCCGTACCTCCTGGCCCGGCCGGGTCAGGTCGGCCAAGAGCTCCCCGCTCTCCCCATCCCGGACCACCGTGCCCACCGGAACGGAGATGCGCAGGTCCTGGCCGGCCGGGCCGGTGCGGTTGTTCGGCCCCCCATGGCCACCTCGCTCGGCCCGGAAATGGGCCCGCTTGGTGAAGGGCAACAGGGTGTTGAGGCCCGGATCCGCGACCAGATAGACATGGCCGCCGCGCCCCCCGCTTCCGCCCGATGGCCCCCCACGGGGGACGTACTTCTCCCGGCGGAAGGCCACGATGCCGTTGCCGCCATCGCCGCCCTTGACGTGGATCCGCGCCCGATCGAAAAAACGCACCTTGTCCATGCTTTTTCCACATCGAATCCAGTGGAAATCGAATCCACTGGAAATCGAATCCAGTGGAACACACGGGAGGAGACCGCCGTGCTCTCTCCTTCCCCGGCCTCCAGTATAGTGGCCCGGCCGGGATCCGCCAAAGTGTACCCAGGGCAGGGTCACCGTTCCCGCTTGCCGGCAAGGTGGGGCCCCGGGGTAGACGAAGCAGAGGCGCCCCTTGTCCCATGGCCCCACCCTGTCAAGCGCCCCCAGACATCCTCCACACGCCTCCCTGTCCGACCGCACAAGCCCAGGCCACACCGCAGTTGCAGCCCACCCCGGGCCGGGTTACAATGGCCGTCAGCCCGGACTCCCCACCCCCTGGAGGCCCCTGGAGGACACGGTGCACGACCAGGCCGGCACGCTGCTCTTCCCCGAACTGCTCATCACCCGCCCCGGCGACCCGCCCCGGTCCGGCTGGGGACTGCGCCTGCGGGGCCCTCGGGTGGATGCCGTCGGGCCCCGGGAAGAGCTGCAGAGCCGCTACCCGGACGACGAGCCCTGGGACGCGCCCGAACAGGTGGCCTCCCCAGGCTTCGTGGACGCACATACCCACCTGACCGCCCTTCTGGGGCACGGCCTGGTGGACCCGGCGGATCCGGGGGAGCCCTTCCCCGGGGATCCCCGTTGGCGGGCCCTGGCCCAACACCTGGACCCACTCCTGGTGGACGCGGCCGTGGAGAGCAGCGCCTTCCACAGCCTGCGCAGCGGCATCACCTGCCTGGCCGAGCTGGTGGACGTGCCCCAGCCCTGGCCCGGCCTGCTGGGTGCCATCGGGGACCGGCTGGCCGGCTACGGCCTACGGGCCCTGCTGGGGCTCCTGGCCACCGACACCCGGGGGCTGACCAGCAACGCGGCCTTCCTGGCCCGCGAACAACGACGCGCCACGGATGCCTGGGTCCGCGGATGCGTCGCCGTGAATAGGACGGAAGCCCTGGATCCGGGGTTCCCCGAGCAGGCCCGGGCCCTGGCCCGAAGGGCCCAGGCCCCCTACATGGGCCACACCTCGGATCGCCTCCAGGTCATCGAACACGGGGAGCGGCGACATCGGGTCTTCACGCCCCTGCGCCCCGGGCTTCGGGGCGAGCTGCCCGAGGCCGCTACGTTCCGCCCGGAGGAGGCCGGGACCACCGGGCTGGGCAGCGACGGGGCCAGCTTCGACTTCTTCCGGGTGATGCGCAGCGCCCAACGGCACAGCCGCTACCAGGACATGCCCCGCCGCCTGGCCGCAAAGCTCATCTGGCGGATGGCCACCGAGGGCGGCGCTCGGGCCCTGGGTTTCCAGAGGCTGGGACGCCTGGAACCCGGATGGCACGCGGACCTGGTCCTCATCGGCCTGGACCTCCCCGGGCCCATCACGCCGGAGAACCTCTACGAACAGCTCCTTCGATACGGCAGCCCCGAACACGTGCAGACGGTCCTGATCGCGGGCCAGATGCGGGTGTGCAACGGCGTGGTGCTGGACGTGGACGCCCGGACCGTCCGCCGCCGGGGCGTGGAGGCGGCCCTGGAGTGGGCCCGCCGGGTGGCCCGGGCCCCGGAACCTTCGGCCCCCGATCCCACCCCAGACCCCTGACCCCCCCTGATGGCCTTCGGCCCTGGCTCTCTCCCCCTCCAGCTCTAATGGAACACTAACATTGGCCTCATCGAATCGCAACATTTGTCCAGTAGATTGGATCTGCGTACACTTTGGTATGTACCAATGTGTCCGCAGAACGCGCGCCGAGGGCGCCCTCGGCGTCCATGCCTTCGCATATCCCGATCCATCCGAGTGCAGCGTGTTCGAGGAGGTACTATGGTGCGTCGTGTACTGGCCTTCAGCGCGATCCTGGCCCTGCTGGCCCTGTGGACCGGGAGCCCGGGAGCTGTCCTGGCCCAGGAGCCTGCTCCCGAGGGCGCTCCCCAGGCCCTCACGGTCTTCAGCCGCTACCCCTCCCAGATCACAGAGCTGGGCAAGAGCGTCACCTACCCCTTGGAGATCCGCACCGGTGTTCCGCAGGTGGTCCGTCTCTCCCTGGACGGGCTTCCTGAGGGCTGGGAGGCCACCTTCCGCTCGGGCAGCCGGGTGCTCCAGGCCGTGTACGCGGACCCGGGCGAGAAGGCCAGCGTGGACCTGCGCATCAAACCGCCCAACGACGCCGACTCCGGCACCTATACCTTCACCGTGGTGGCCCGAGGCGACGGTGAATCGTCCCGGTTCCCCATCGAGCTGATCATCAAGGACCGGCTGCCCCCGAGCCTGAGCTGGGAGATCGATCTGCCCACCCTCCGGGGCACCCCGAACTCCACCTTCCGATACAGCGCCACCCTGCGCAACGAGGGGGATGAGGAGGTGGAGGTGAGCCTGGTGGCCGATGCCCCCCCGGGCTTCCTGGTGACCTTCAAGTCCGTGGGCAAGGACGTGACCAGCATCCCGGTGGATGCCAACGGCTCCGAGCGGCTGGACATCGAGGTCCGGCCCTTCGAGCAGATCGAGGCCGGCCGCTACGAGATCCGGGTGGTGGCCCAGGGCGGCGAGACCCAGGCCGAGCTGGGCCTGGTCGCGGAGGTCACCGGCCAGCCGGATCTGAACATCACGACCCCGGACGGTCGGCTGTCGGCCCAGGCCTACGTGGGGCAGGAGACCCCCCTGAAGATCCTGGTCCAGAACCGGGGCTCTGCGCCGGCCCTGGGGGTGGACCTGAGCGCCACGGAGCCCAGCGGCTGGACAGTGGAGTTCGACCCCAAGACCATCGACCAGCTCCCCGCGGGCGAACAGCAGGAGGTGGAGGTGAAGATCCGTCCCGCGGACAAGGCCGTGGCCGGCGACTACATGTTGACCCTCCGCGCGACCCCGGAACAGGGCAGCAGCGAGAGCGTGGAGTTCCGCATCACCGTGCTGACCTCCACCCTGTGGGGGGTGGTGGGCATCCTCCTGATCGCGATCGCCGTGGGAGTGGTGGCCCTGGCGGTGGTCCAGTTCGGTCGGCGCTAGCCGAGGAAGGAGAGGCGAGCCATGGCCGATCTGGTCATCGAGACCCAGGAACTGACCAAGAGATACGGCGACTTCACCGCGGTGGACCGCCTGGACTTGAAGGTCCGCTCCGGTGAGGTCTTTGGCCTCCTGGGGCCCAATGGCTCGGGCAAGACCACCACCATCCTCATGCTCTTGGGGCTGACCGAACCCACCGCGGGCCGGGTGCAGGTCCTGGGCTTCGACCCGGCCCGCCAGCCCCTGAGCGTCAAGAGCCGGGTCGGGTACATGCCCGACTCCATCGGCTTCTACGACGAGCTGACCGCCCGGGAGAACCTGATCTACATCGCCAAGCTCAACGGCATCCCCCGCAAGGAGGCCTATCGCCGCATCGACCAGGCCCTGGAGCGGGTGGGGCTCGGGGACGTGGCGGAACGGCCGGTGCGGACCTTCTCTCGGGGCATGCGCCAACGTCTGGGCGTGGCCGACGTGCTCATCAAAGAGCCCGAGCTCATCATCATGGACGAGCCCACCCAGGGGCTGGATCCGGCCGGCGCCCGGGAGTTCCTGGAGCTGATCCAGGGCCTGAAGGAGGAGCGGATCTCCATCCTCCTGGCCTCGCACCTGCTCCATCAGGTCCAGGCCGTTTGCGATCGGGTGGGCCTCTTCCGCTCCGGCAAGATGTTCGTGGAGGGCACCGTGCCGGAGCTGGCCCGCCAGGTGCTGGGAGGCGCCTATCGGATCCAGGTCCATGTGGTCCGCCCCGACGAGGCCATCCAGCAGGCCTTGGGCCGGCTCCCGGGCGTCCTCCGGGTGACGCCACGGGACGGCACCGGGTATGAGATGGAGACCCGGGAGGACATCCGCCCCCAGGTGGCCCAGGCGGTGGTGGGCGCCGGCGGCGAGCTGCTGACCCTGGAGATCGAACAGCCCAGCCTGGACGAGATCTACGCCCGGTACTTCCAGCAGGCCGAGGAGGAGGTGGAGCATGTCCCAGCTTGAGGCAGGCATGGTGCGATCCGGGATGGCGGCCCCCCAAGCCCAGGGCAAGGAGGGCTCCCCGTGGACCGGCCTGTGGGCTGTGGTGGGCAAGGAGATGGCCGACCACCTGACCAGCATCCGCATGCTGATCCTGGAGCTCCTCGTCGTCCTCACCGCGGCGGGCACGGTCTACGCCGCGCTGCAGACCCTGCGCAGCACCGTGGGCCAGGACCGCTTCCTGTTCCTCCGGCTGTTCACCACGGCCCGGGAGCCGCTGCCAGCCTTCGTGGGCTTCCTGGGGCTGCTGGTCCCCCTCATCGCCATCGCCCTGGCTTTCGACTCGGTGAACGGCGAGTTCAACCGGCGGACCCTCTCTCGGGTCCTGGCCCAGCCCATCTACCGAGATGCCCTCCTCATGGGCAAGTTCCTGGCCAGCTTCTTCACCCTGGCCCTGGTGCTCACGGTGATCTGGCTCCTGATCATCGGCATGGGGGTCATCGGCCTGGGGTTGCCCCCCGGGGGCGAGGAGGTGGGGCGCATGCTGTGGTTCCTGGTAGCCACCATCTTCTACGGCGGGATCTGGCTCGCGGTGGCCCTGCTCTTCTCCATCCTCTTCCGGCAGCCGGCCACCGCCGCGCTGGGCTCCATCGCGGTGTGGCTCTTCTTCACCATCTTCTGGGGCATCCTGGCCCAGCTCCTGGCCCGGACACTGCGGCCGATCCGCTACGGCTTCGTGGAGGAAGTGCTGGCCCAGGCCCGGCTGGAGCTGGCCCTCTCCCGGATCTCGCCCAACACCCTGTACACCGAGGCCACCATTGGCCTGTTGAGTCCGAGCGTGCGCTCCTTCGGCATCATCCTGCCCGAACAGCTCCAGGGCATTCTCCTGGGCACCCCGCTCCCCCTGACCCAGAGCCTGCTGCTCATCTGGCCCCAGCTCACCGGGCTCATCGCGGCCACCCTGCTCCTCTTCGCGCTGGGCTACGTGCTCTTCCAACGCCAGGAGATCCGGGCCTGAACCCTGAGCACCTCCCCCGGGAACCACGTCCAGGGAGAGAAGAGGGCCTGGCGTGGGGAACCGCTTCGTCCCCCGCCAGGCCCGTGCCTTCCCGCGCGGGCCAGCCTGGTGGAGGCCCTGCAGCAGGCCCATGCCCCCACCCTTGAGCCGCGCCGGGTCACAGCACCCGAGTGTAGACCAGCAGCCCCTCCATGCCCTCCAGCCGATAGACCCGGCGCATGCGCTGGGCCGGATTGCGACGCCGCTCCAGGCGTTCCCACAGGGGCCCCAGATAGACCTGCTCGTCCTGGCCACGGCGCTCCAGCCCCTTCTCCACCAGCCCCAGCACGTTCTCCAGGAAACCGGGGCAGGGCTCCGGGGCGGCCAGGCCATCCCGGGCCGCCCGGATGTAGTACTGCCGCAGCACGGTCCAGGCCTGAGCCCCCAGAGCGGCCTCCACGTAGTCCACCAGCCTGGGCGCGGCCTCCACCAGCCCCAGGGCCAGGGCCGTGGCCGCCATGGCGTCGGCCGGAGGCTGCTGGCAGGCCGGGCGGATCTCCACGGTGCCGTAGGCCGCGCGCAGGCGCACCGCGTGCCAGATGTAGTGTTCGTGGAGGAGGAACGCGTCCAGCTCCGGTCCCTCCTCCACCAGGATCTCCCGGAAAGGCCGACGTTCGGCCACCCACTGCCCGCCCACCCGACGGACCAGACAGGGATAGTCCACCAGCCGGGCCACCAGATCCTCCACGTCGGTGTAGGGACGGGGGGGCATGCCGTGGCGGGTCCCATGGCGGACCATCTCCAGGGCCCGGCCCTCCCGAGCCGAGCAGTAGGGGCTGAGACGGCCCCCATAGACAGGGGAATGGCCGCACAGGGCCACCATCGCAGGGGACAGAAGCAGCAGGGCATTCAGCAGGCCGATCATCTCGTCCCGGGAGATCGCCACCTGGATCTGGTCCGACGCGGTGACCGTGTACCAGAGCCAGTCGTCTCCCATGGCCCGGTAGAGGGCCTGATAGCGGGCTTTGGGGGCCATGAGCCCAGGCGCCGGGGGCGTGACGGGCTGGATGCCGTAGCCCAGGATCGCCCATCCCTGGGCCTGGGCCGCACGGCACAGCCGATCCCGGGCCCGGGTGTAGAGGCTGCACAGATCCTGGAGACGGGTGCAGGGCCGGACCGCGATCTCCACGGTGGCCAGCCCTACCTCCATCTGGTAGGCATAGTCGTAGCCCTCCAGCGCGACCTGGAGGCGTCCTCGACCCGTCTCGTACCGGGGGGCCAGGGCCGGATCCTCCGCGGCCAGCAGGGGCCACAGGGCCCGCAGGTCGCCGGCCGTGCCGTCCTCGCGGACCAGCGGATGCTCGGCCTCGCGGCCCACGGTCCGAAGAGGGGAGACCCGCTCGCGGGGAAACCGGGCCTGGAAGGCCTGGGCCAACTCCTGGATGAGGGTGCGCAGAGCAGGAGGTGCCACGGGTCCCTCCCTCGGCCGCCCCTGGCACGGACGCGGGGCACAGGCCGGGGATCCCCTCAACCCCGGGGGCCCCACACAGAGGGCTGGGGCACGAACGCGGCGGAGAGACGCCGAACAATGGCCGGCAGCTCGGCGAAGTGGCGACACACCGCGTGGGCCCGGGTCCGATCGCTGCCCCGGTCCACGATGCCCACGTAGAGGATGGCCTTGGCGCCCACGGCCAGGGGGCCCTCCACATCGTTGCTCTCCCGATCGCCCACATGGACCAGGCGCTCCAGGGGAACGCCCAGCCCCTGGGCGGCCCGGCGGAAGACCTCGGGATCGGGCTTGGAGGCGCCCACCTCGTCGGAGAAGATGCAGTGACGGAAGTGGCGCAAAAGCCCCTGTCGCTGGAGCAGATAGCGCAGACCTCGACCGGTGGTGTGGATGGTGTCCGAGATGATGCCCAGGCGGTAGTGCTGGGCCAGCTGCTCCAACACGGGATGGAGGCCCGGCGCGAAGTCCGGCTGGACCCGGATCTCCATGTCCTCGATCTCCCGGATCAGCTCGTCCACCTCCCGGATCAGGCGGGCGAACTTGCCCGGGGGAGGACGGAGTCCCAGGTAGTCGTAGGCGTCGTAGATCCGGGACGCGATGCCAGGGGTCCGGTGTTCACCGTGCCAGGCCTGCCGGAAGTTCTGGTTGGCGTAGGTGTACGCGGCCAGGGCCCGCTCCCGGTCGATATGGGGATAGCGACGGGTCACCCAGTCGGCGAAGAGGCGGGCTCGCGCCTCGGCCTTGGAGGGCAGGCCCAGGGCCTTGCGCTTGGGCTCATCGGAATCATCGATGGCCAGGGTGTCCCAGAAATCGAAGGTGATGGCTTCGATCATGGCAGATGTCTCGGGGATGGAACGGGGTCGGTGTCTCCTCCACCCCGGGATGATAGCACAGGGCGCGACAAAGGGACAACGGCCTGGGAAGAGGGGAAGGGATCCCCACGGGGTTGTCCATCGGTACGCGCATCTCGGGATGG
>Ga0256839_1000782_pt1 | contig 40719 bp, 37 predicted proteins | sample 354166metaG_FD_185968 | JGI IMG/M metagenome (GOLD analysis project Ga0256839, IMG submission 185968) | Hydrothermal vent microbial communities from Mid Atlantic Ridge, Atlantic Ocean - 354-166 | ecosystem: Environmental > Aquatic > Marine > Hydrothermal vents | place: Atlantic Ocean: Mid...
CCATCTTTTACCACTGGTGGCGGCGACACCCCGCTCCTGGCATCACTGACCCTCCCATTGACGACCTTTTCAACGAATCCGGTGGCTTGTTGGCGGGAATCAGGTGAAAAAATGGGGAGACGCCAGTCCCTGTTCTGGTTGCGGATGAATCCCGATCGGCCTACAATCTCACCTGCTCCGGTTCGTGACCAGGGTTGTGCGCTGCGGACCGCCCATGGCCGTCCCGTTTCTATTACTTCCATTCGTGCGTGCCAGCGGAGAAAAGGATGATGACAGATGACGATTCCAACCCATCTCCGGAAGAACGGGTGCCGGTGGCCGATCGTCTGACGGAAACTCCCGAAGAGCTGCCTTCGCGCCCGGTCGACCCAACCCGCTACGGGGATTGGGAGAAAAATGGCCGCTGCATAGACTTCCGGCCATGGTGACAGGTTCCAACCGTCCCCTTTCGCCCCACCTGCAGATCTACCGCTTGCCTTTGGCCGCGTTGCTGTCGATCACCCATCGGATCAGTGGGGTGGTGTTGAGTCTGGGGTTGATTCTGCTGATAGCGGCCCTGTTCTCGGTGGCGGGGAGCGGGGCTTTCTATTCCGCCATCCATGCCTTCCTGAACACGATCTTGGGTCAGGTTTTCCTGCTGTTGTGGCTGTTCGCCCTGTTTCTGCATTTCTGCCATGGAATCCGGCACCTGATCTGGGACACCGTCTCGGCTTTCGATCGCTCCACCCTGACACGCCACAGTCTCTGGGAATTGGGCCTCGCGGTGCTGTTGACGCTGATTTCCTGGATCATCGTGTGAAAGGGGGCGCCATGGAATTTCGCACCGCTCTGGGCAAGGCGATGGGTTTGGGTCCGGCCCGTTCCGGTACGCATCACTGGTGGATGCAACGAATCACGGCGGTTGCATTGATTCCCCTCACCCTGTGGCTGGTCTGGTTTCTCAGCCGCCTGGTGGCATTGGATCACCCGGCCATGCTTGCGTGGCTGGGTCGTCCCTGGAACAGCGCCATGCTGCTCGCCTACGTGTGCGCCGCCTGTTATCACGCCCAGCTGGGGCTGAGGGAAGTGATCGTGGACTACGTTCAGCAGCCGGCGGTCCGCACCCTCTTCCTGATCGGGGTATGGATGGTTCTGGCTTTTCTCGTCTTGCTGGCCTTCGTGTCCACGGTCAAGATTCTCGCCGGTGGCTGACCTGTCGGCGGGGAGGCTTCACGGCGAAACCAACGAACGGATCTCTCATGACCTCCATGCAACTTTCACGGTGCCGATATTGAACAGACAAGCCTATCCGGTGACCACCCATACCTATGACACCATCGTCGTCGGCGCGGGCGGGGCGGGCCTTCGGGCGACATTGGGGATGGCCGCCCGGGGGCTCAAGACCGCCTGTATCACCAAGGTATTCCCCACCCGCAGTCATACTGTGGCCGCCCAGGGCGGTATCAGCGCCGCTTTGGGGAACATGGGGGAAGATGACTGGCGCTGGCACATGTACGATACCGTCAAGGGGTCCGATTGGTTGGGGGATCAGGATGCCATCGAATACATGTGCCGTGAGGCCATTCCGGCGATCATCGAGCTGGAGCATTATGGCGTCCCTTTTTCCCGTACCCCGGAAGGAAAGATCTATCAGCGCGCCTTCGGCGGTATGACGACCCATTTCGGCGAAGGGGAGGCCAGGCGTACCTGCGCCGCGGCCGACAAGACCGGCCATGCGATCCTTCATACCCTGTATCAACAATCGATCAAGCATCACGCTGAATTCTTTATCGAGTACTTCGCGCTCGATCTGGTGATGGATGACCAGGGCGTCTGCCGTGGGGTGTTGGCATGGTGCCTGGAAGACGGCAGCCTGCACCTGTTTCGCGCCCACATGACCTTGCTTGCGACAGGCGGTTACGGAAGGGCCTATTTTTCCTGCACCTCGGCCCATACCTGTACCGGCGATGGCAATGCGATGGTGCTCAGGGCGGGATTGCCGCTCCAGGACATGGAATTCGTCCAGTTCCATCCAACCGGTATCTACGGGGTCGGTTGCCTGATCACGGAAGGGGTGCGGGGCGAGGGGGGCTATCTCACCAATGCCGAGGGGGAACGGTTCATGCCCCGTTACGCGCCCCATGCCAAGGATCTGGCTTCCAGGGATGTGGTCAGCCGCGCCATGACCATCGAGATTCGCGAGGGCAGGGGCGTGGGGCCGCACAAGGACCATCTGTTGCTCCATCTCGAACACCTGGACCCGAAGATCATCCACCAAAGACTGCCCGGAATCGCCGAAACCGCCAGAATATTCGCCGGGGTGGACGTCACCCGGCAGCCGATTCCGGTCATCCCCACCGCCCATTACAACATGGGGGGAATCCCCACCAACATCGACGGCGAGGTGGTCACCCTCAAGGGTGACGATCCGGAAACCACGGTTCCGGGGCTGATGGCGATTGGCGAGGCGGCCTGCGTCTCGGTTCACGGCGCCAACCGCCTGGGGTCCAACTCGTTGCTCGACATCGTGGTGTTCGGTCGGGCGGCGGCGATCCGCTGCGCCGAGATGGTCAAACCCCGCCGGCCCCACCGGCCTTTGCCAGGCGACATACTCGATCCGTTGCTGGAGCGTTTCGACAGACTCCGCCATGCCAGGGGCGCCCTGAAGGTGGCGGAAGTGCGCGAGCGCATGCAGCGCTGCATGCAGGACCACGCCGCGGTCTTTCGCACCGGCGAAGTCCTGGCCGAGGGCCTGTCCCGGCTCGAGGAGATCGCGGCTTCTTTCTCCGACATCGGGTTGGCGGATCATTCCCTCATTTGGAACACCGATCTGGTGGAAGCGCTGGAACTCTCCAATCTGCTGCCCCAGGCCCTGGCGACCCTGGCTGCGGCGGGCAACCGCAACGAGAGCCGGGGCGCCCACGCCCGGGAAGACTTTCCCCGGCGCGACGACCAAAACTGGCTCAAGCATACCCTGATCTGGCTCGATTCCGGCAAGCCGGCCAAGTTCGCCTACCGCCCCGTGCATATGAAGCCTTTGACGCCGGAAGTCGAGCCCATTCCGCCCAAGCCGAGAGTATATTGACATGGTTCAGTTCAACCTCCCGCCCCACTCCCGCATCAAGCCGGGCAAGACCTGGCCCGCCCCCGAGGACGCGAAGAATCTTCTGACCGTCAGGGTGTACCGTTGGGATCCGGAAGTCCCCGACAATCCCCGTCTCGACACGTTTCAGCTGGACCGGGACCGATGCGGCGCCATGGTGTTGGACGCGTTGATCCGGATCAAGAATCAAATCGACCCTTCCCTGACCTTCCGCCGCTCCTGTCGCGAAGGCGTGTGCGGTTCCTGCGCCATGAACATCAATGGCCGCAATGCCCTGGCATGCACCAAGGCCATCGAGGACTGCGGGGAAACCCTCACCATCCATCCCTTACCCCATCAGAGCGTGATCAAGGATCTGGTCACCGACATGACCCATTTCTATGCCCAGTACGCCTCCGTTCAACCTTGGCTCAAAACCCTCACCCCGGCCCCCGCCGATCGCGAGCGCCTGCAAAGTCCGGAGGAGCGGGCACTGCTCGACGATCTCTACGACTGCATTCTCTGCGCCTGCTGTTCCACCGCCTGTCCCAGTTACTGGTGGAACAGCGATCGCTATCTGGGACCGGCGGCGCTGCTCCAGGCCTGGCGCTGGATCGCCGACAGCCGCGACGAGGCCACCGGGGAACGCCTGGATTCCCTGGAGGATCCCTTCAAACTCTATCGCTGTCACACCATCATGAACTGCACCGACACCTGCCCCAAAGGGTTGAATCCCGCCAAGGCGATCGCCGAGATCAAGAAGCTGCTGGCCTTGCGGCGGGAATGACCGCGGACTTCGATCCCCACCAGCGGCTGGAGCGTCACGGCGATCTGTCGTATCCGGCATCGAATCCCCCCGGGGCTCCGCCGTGAAAACTGAAATGGCCAGGCTGCGTTGGCGATGCCGGCGTGGCATGCATGAACTGGACGTGTTGCTGGAAACCTGGCTGGAGGAATCCTACTTGCGGGCGCCTGAATCGCAGCGCCGGGCCTTCGCCAGATTGCTTGACCATCCCGACCCGCTCTTGTGGGCATGGTTGGTTCTGAGACAGCCGTGTCCTGATCCCGAGCTGGGGAGCCTCTGCCGGGCCATCGGCAAAATGCCGTGAACCTCCATCTGGGATTGTCCGGATCCCGCCTGGAACAATGGATCGTTTTGACATGCCATGGGCTTGGGGTCGTCGCCCTTTGGCTGAGTGGATTGCCGCCATGGTTGTCGATGGGCGCCACCCTGGCACTGGGTGTCACCGCGGTCTTGTCGTGGCGCCGCTCCGGCCGGCCTCGGTTGGCGCAAATTCTATACCGGGACGCATCCTGGACCCTGGTAGGGCCCAACCAGCAGCTCTGGAAGGGCAGATTGTTGCCCTCCACGCGGGTGGGGCGTTGGCTGACCGTGTTGCATTTCCGGCTGAACGACGGCCGCTTCATGGCCATTCCCGTCTGGCGCGACAGTCTCGGCCGTGAAGACTACCGCAAGTTGCAGGTGGTGTTGCGCTGGGTGGCCAAGGTCTGATCGCCTTCCTTAATTTTTAAGTCCCCTTTCTTGCTGGGAAAGGCGTTGGGGTGAGGGCTTGAGCGGGTGAAAGTGGGGGCATGTCTCCCTCACCGCCGGCCCCTCTCCCAAAGGGAGAGGGGGAACCGGTTCGTGCGATTGCCCTGGTAGCCCGGGTGGACTTGTTGCATTTCTAGCGAATTTATGTTACCGCGTCTGGCCAGAACCTATAACGGCGATCACCTGAAACGGGCTGTGGAGGATTTGCCGGTGGAGCCCTATTGAGGCCCGTATCGGAAGGGGTGATTCGACCTCATCGGCGATTGTCGGACAGGCGGTGGTACCTTTCCAAATCTTCCGGCCGGTCCAGATCCCACTGCATCGGCAACAGGGTGTGGCGCAAATGGTGCGAACGGATCCGGCTTAGCGTTTCCTGAAGCACCGTCGGGCCGCCCCAGGGGATATTCCGGAAAAGAGGAGCCAGGGGCCGGTTCACCCCGATGAGGACATAGCCGCCGTCCTCGGCGGGCGCGAGGACCACATCACGGCCTTTTTCCAGGGCCGCGAAGGCTTGCCGCAGTGTGTCGGGGGTGAGCGAGGGGCAGTCGCAGCCAATGAGCAGGGCGTGGTGGTGGCGGCAAAGCACCTCGCTCAGGGCGCGCAGCATCCTCTCACCCAGATCCCCGCCCCGTTGCGGCCGCAAAGTCAGGGAAAAACGCCGGGCGAGCGCCGGGAAGAAAGGGTGGCCGACATCGGGATGGCCGTACAGATAGACGTGCGCCGGTCGCAGCCTGTCCGCCAGCCTCAGGGTGTCCACGGTCAGCCTGGCGTGCAGGGCGGCGGCCCGGGCGGGGGACAGCGCTGTCGACAGCCGGGTCTTGACCTGCCCCGGCAGCGGCGCCTTGGCGAATACGATAATGGCGCGTGGATTCACCGGAACCGTCCCTGTCGGTAGAGGCGGTTCAGCCTCTCCGGGTCGGCGCCGAGAAAATATCGCAGCCGCAGCCACCACATGAGCGCGATGGTCCGGATCACGCCGAAATGCTCCCAGCGCCGCGCCGAAGTCCGGACCTTGCGGCGCAGGCAGGCAGGCCGTCCATGACGCCGCAGCCGCCGGCTCAGTTCAATGTCCTCCATCAACGGTTGCGGCGGGTATCCGCCCACCTGCTCGAACAGTTCCCGGGTGACGAAAATGGCCTGGTCGCCGGTGGCGATGCCGCTCAGGCGCGAACGCAGGTTCATGGAGGCCGCCACGACGGGCAGCAGCGGGTGACGCCCCGCCAGTTCGACATCGAACCGGCCCCAGCGCCAGCCGCTCTCCAGCGCCCGTTGGATGAGCGGAAAGGCATCGGGTGGCAGACGGGTGTCGGCATGGAGGAAGATCAGGACTTTCCCTCGGGCGATTCCGGCCCCGGCGTTCATTTGCAAGGCGCGCCCCCTCGGGGCGGTCAACACCCGGTCGGCCAAAGGGGCGGCCGCCTCTCGCGTGCCGTCCCCGCTGCCGCCGTCGGCGACGATGATTTCCAGCCATTGCCGTCGGCATTGCAACGGTTGGAGGCAGCCCCGGATGTTGGCCGCCTCGTTCAAGGTGGGAACGATGACGGAAAACCGGGGCATCTTCAGGTGTTTTCAGCCGGCCGGCGGCAACGCAGGGCGGTGCGGTTCGTCCCCGGTGGGTCGGTGAAGCGCCGGGCTAGCAACAGCCGCCGCCTTCCCCGCCGTGGCTGACCCCGCCCTTGGTTTCCGCCGGACTGCGCAGGGTGCCGGCGGGGGCGCACCAGGGCTTTCCGGGGCCGCCGGCGGCGGGGGCGAGGCCGACGAAGTCGTCCTTCATCGGTCCCCTCGTGAGGAAGCGGAAAGTGCGTGCACACACCGCCATGCGCCTGCCCCGGTAAAAAACGTGTCCTTCGTCGTCATACACTTTTTCGTATGGCCCTTTGTAGATCACCGCATGGCCGAAATCCATGCATTCGCCGCCCTCGGGTTTGACGGCGGTGACGGTGACCGCGCGGAACTCGATGCCTTCCACCTCCCGCCACGGTTCATCGCCCCATTTGTCCAGTTTCACCGCCACGAAGCCTGCGTCGGCGAATCCCTGCAGGAATTCGTCCTCTTGCAGCGCCCCCGAGATGCAACCGCTCCAAAGTTCCGGATCCTGTTTCAGGGACGAAGGCACCGGCTCGTCGCAGACGATGTCGGAGATGGCGATGCGCCCGCCCGGCCTGACCACCCGGAAGATTTCCCCGAACAACCGCCGCTTGTCCCCATCGTCCACCAGGTTGAGGACGCAGTTGGAGATCACCAGGTCCACCGATTCGTCGGCGATCAGGGGGCGCTCTTTTCTCTGCCGCGCCTGCCAGGCCTTCAGGGCCAGCAGATCCTCGTGGCGCCGGATGGGGTGTTCGGCCAGCCAGTGGTCGGTGGCTTCCACGTCCAGGGCCAGATCCTGGATCATGCCCTTGACGAAACGCACCCGGTCGCCGCCCAGCTTCCCGGCCATCTCCGGCTGATACTTGCGCGCCAGTGCCAGCATGGCGTCGTTCATGTCCACGCCGATCACTTGTCCCTTCTGCCCCACCAGCTGGGCCGCCATGTAGCAGATCTTCCCCGAGCCGGAACCCAGGTCCAGCACCACGTCGCCTTCGCGCACGTAGCGCGAAGGATCGCCGCAACCATAATCCTTCTCGACGATCTCCGGCGGCAGCAGCCGCAACAGGTCGCGGTCGTAGTCCACCGGGCAGCACAGGTCTTCCTGCCGCTCCCCGGCACCTGCGGCATAGCGTTCGAGTACGTGGGCTTCAACGCTCATGGGTTTTGTCTCCTTAAATTTGAAAGAAACGACAAATCGAGACGTTTCATTCTAATGCAGAAGCGGGCGTCATGGGGCCTTTTCCCCACCTCCGCCGCGCGCGAACCAAGCGGTCCGGAGAAGAAGACGGCTTGCCGCTTGCCTCATGCAGGTCCATGATACATGCCGGGGCAACCAGGGTATTGTCAAACGGGCTGAGTTCGGGTATCACTCGCCTGGGGGGAAATCAAAAATTGACGTTGAAGTTTTTCCAGGTTTCCCGGTCTCCGTGGAACCTTCCAGATAATTGGGTATTATCCGGGGAGGTCGGCAACTTATTGGGTGTCTGCCTGATGGCAGGAAGGCAGGGTGACAACGTATCGGCGGAGCCGCAGAGCGTTCCGTAGGGGGAGAAATCCATGAACCCCTATTCCGTACCGATTGCGGTCAGCGCCCTCCTGGTTCTGGCGCTGGAGGGCTTTATGTTGGCCCAGACCCGGGGCCGACGGGATGAGCGGGTTCGCTCTTTCCTCGTGTTCTGTACGCTCGTCTTTGGCTGGCTGGGAACGTACAGTGTGGCCTACAACCTGCCGGATCCGAACGCCGCCCTGGGTTGGATGCGTGTCGGATATGGCTGCGTCCTGTTTCTCTCTCCGACATCCCTTCGATTTGCCAGCCTCTTCGTCGGGAGAGACTGGCGGGCGACGCGCTGGATGATTCGCCTCGGCCATGCCAACGCACTTTTCTTTCTTGTCCTGATCCACTTTACAGACTTGTACATCGTCGGTACATACCACTATTACTTTGGATACTATCCGGCCGTCGACCCCGTCTTGTTCGGTGTGTTCTTCGCCCTGTTCATGGTGCCGGTGGTCTATGCAGAGAGGATGTTGTTTCTGGAGTGGAGGCGGAGACGGTTTCTCGACCGCCAAGGCTTTGAGGATGCTGAGGGCGATCGGATCCTCCTGGTGCTCGTGGCCTATTTCTGCGTCAGCCTGGGGTGTTTCGATTTTCTGCCCAATTTGGGTATCGAGGTCTTTCCGTATGGGTTCGTCGGAGTCCTGGGGTTTGTCGTCATCATCGTGTACACGATTCTGCGGTACAGTCTTTATGACATCCAGGTCTTCGTCACCAGAGCCAGTATTTTTCTGGTCGTCTATTTCGTCGCCCTGGGCATGCCGGTGTGGATCAGCATATTCGGCAGGGCCTGGCTGGAGTCCATGCTCGGCGACTCCTGGTGGGCGGTGCCCCTGGCACTGAGCACGGTGCTTGCCAGTGCTTCTTCGCTCATCATCGTGCGGTTCTGGCATGCGACGGAGGTGCGTTTGCGGCGGCAGCTCGAACTCAAGGAGAGGGAGGCCACGACCGACGGCCTGACGGGGCTGCTGATCCGGAAAGCGTTCTTCCGAAGGGTAAAGGATCTTCTGAGCCGCTTGCATCGGGCCGGTACGGGCGGGAGTCTGATGATGATCGACCTGGATCACTTCAAGCAGAAGAACGACAGCTACGGCCACCTGGTCGGTGATGCCGTGCTCGCCGAGACGGCGAGACGGTTACGGGTGGCCCTCCGCGGCCACGATCTGATCGGGCGATATGGAGGGGAGGAGTTCGTCGCCTTCCTGCCGGAGATCGAGGGCCCGCCGGCCAGATTCGTCGCCGAGCGGGTACTGGAGGCCGTCGGCGGGGCCCCGATCCCGACATCGGCCGGCGGACTGTCGCAAACGGTGAGCATAGGACTGGCCACATTCCCCAAAGACGGGGCCGGGCTCGACCAACTCATCCAGAGGGCGGATGAGGCGCTCTATGCAGCGAAGGCCGGAGGGAGGAATCAGGTCGTTGTCCGCTGACAGGAAGGACTTGGAGGGTATCTGGCTCTATGAAGTTGGAAGGCGACTCCCCAACGTGGGGAGTCGCTTTCCAGGTCCCTCAGGGCCAGGGCGGGGGCCGGGCCCGAACCCAAGCGCCAGCCGGAGTCGGGGAGGGTGCACCTGCCGTTATCGAACGACACGGGGGTTGAAAGGCCGTCACTGGTATCCAGGACCCAGGTCGTCGACCCAGTAGTCGATGACTTGATATCTTCTTCCCTTGCGATCTTTGATCCAGCGCAGGAACATTCCGTATGTGTATCTGTATTGCTCCCATTGCTTATTTGCAATGTCACCCACCGCACCCTCGTAGACAGTACTGTTGCCGACGCTGACGGTGTAGACGGCGCTGCGGCTGATTCCGTCACTGCCCCCCCCGCCCAGGCCGAGTATTTCGAATTCGCCGGCATATTCTATGTTTTGGGTGAGTTCGAATTCGCTGGCTTCCTCCATGGAGAGTTCGAGGCTCAAGGCTATGAAGCCACCGCCCATGCCCACCCTCGCATCACCGATGTCCAAGAACCGGCCTCGTCGTTGTGTACCATACCGATCGGCAATGGCAGCCTTGTCGCTTTCCGACATATAGCTGGAAACATCGCCCGGCGTGTGTCTGAAGATGTGGATTTCATCCGACGGATCCGTGACGCTCTCGTTGAACTTCTTGAGGGACCACTTGTAGATGTGGATCTTCGAAGGCACATTGAAGTAGATGTGTTCGCCGATGCGATCCGGATCCTTCGTGGCGGCGACGATCTCGTATTCATAGGACTCTTGCTCCGTGGCCTGGAAAACGACCATGTCATTCTCTGAGTCGCCCGCGAATGCCTGTGTCCATTTCGCTATCCGCATGGTGGTGTGGCTTTCCTCGAGGATACGCGCGAGGGTCTCGGAGGCCGAGGCGCTCCCGATACCGAAGATCACTTCATCGAGGACACCGGGTGTACCGGCCGAGACGGTCAATGAGGAGGATGTGCCGTAGCCCCTCCCAACTCCGCCCGAGACCCACCTGCTGACCTCGATGGTGGTGCCCGTCAAGGTGTAGTTCTGGCTGATGCCGGCTTGGGTGGGAGGCGCCGCCGCCACAAAGAGGATCCTCGGCTCGGACACGGTCAATTCTTTATTCCCGGTGTATTTCAGGGTCAGGTCGTCCCCGTCGAAGTCCGCGCCCAGGAAGGCCAAAGGCGGTGGGGTAAGGTAACCGTATTGCATCGTCTCCACGGGCAGCGGTGTGCTCTTGACCACGTAGGCACCCTGTACGCACTCCGATAAACCACTGCTATTCTCCTGGTAGGCGGCACATTGGAAGTCGACATGGATCTCGCGCCGCGACAAGGGGTTGAATTTGATGTCGTTCCCGTCGACGGGATCGAGCCTCCCCAGGATCACTTCATCGGCGCCGTCGCGGTCGTTGTCGAGGATCGCCATGGCGCAGCGGCTCTTATGGGTGGTTGTGCTGTCGCCTTCGAAGATCGTCACGTTTGGGTTGTCAAACTGAAACGCCCCCTCGGGGAGGGCGTCGTTGAAGGCGAACATGTCGAGACGGCAGGCCTGATTGATGCCGTAGGAGTCCCAGTCCCGCAGGGTGGAGACGATTTCGTCCCGGCCGTCGAAGTTGAGATCGGCGCGCGCCAGCAGCCACAATTCGTCGTCGTAGGGTGACTGGGCCGCTTGCAGACCCGATCGCCTGATGGTCGTCTTGACAGTCAGAGTTCCCTTTGGTGGTATCTGGAAATCCAAGACCTGCATGAAAATCTCGCGGCCGCCGCCGTAGTTGTCCCGGCGGATTGCCGCCGCCACCGCTTCAGGCTGGCCATCGCCGTCGATGTCTGCGGCGACAGCGCCTATTTCCTCGATAGCGTAGTTGCCGTCGTCTAATATCCCTGACGCCAGCTGGGCGTTCGCCGCCAGTACATCGAATCGCTCCGCTGTAGCGTTCCAGCCCAAAATGGCGCCCCAAACCGGATTCCCGGCGCCCCAAACCGGATTTTCGGAACTACTATGGCCGAGGAGGAACAGTTCAGGTTTGTTGTCTTTGTCGAAATCGGCGACAGCCACGGCGATACCTTTCATGTCTTCTGCCCAGCTGCGGTGAAGGACTGAGGCGCTGGGAAGGATCATCTCGCTTCGGCCGTCCCAGTGGTAGGCGGCGGCACAGCCGTGGGAGATGTTGTTGTGGTCCACACAGAATCCGTACACGATCACCTCGTCGGCCCCGTCCCCGTCGAGGTCGCCCGCGGTCAGGCGGCCGCGTTCGACCCACATGTCATCACCGCCGATAGTGGCCACGGGGATGATCTTCTTCAGCACGGGCAGGCTGTCAAGGCTCACGCCGTACACCTCCAGAACCAGCCCGTCCCCGGCCCTGTCGCGCAGGATGATCAGTTCCTCGCCACCAACGCCGTCCACGTTGGCGTGCCCGGTGGCCCTGTAGGATGTGGCGGGTGCCCCACCCATGGGCGGCAGGGAGTTTGGGAATTTCCCGCCCTCCTTGTCGTCCTCGATGAAGCCGCCGGCGTTGATGTTCAGCACCAGCAGTTCCTCCGATCTTAGCGTTGTAGTTCTCTTCCGGAGCAGTGGATGCCAACCGGCGGGCTTGTCTTCGAGTCTGGAACGACCTGGGACGCCGCCGTAAAAAGACAGGAAGGCTTCCTTTCGATAGGGGGTGGCCTCACCGTAGGGCGATCCATCAGGGACAAAGGCTGCCACCACCGTCTGGTTCGCGTTGGCCGTGAAAGTGTAAGTCGGGTCGGTGGAGACCTCGTTGCCGTTTATGCTCCAGTTGATGAACATGAAGCCTTGATTCGGCGTGGCGGTGAGGGTCACGGTGCTGCCCTGGGTGTAGTTTCCGGCGCCGTTGACGCTGCCGCCGCCCATGGGGATCACGTTGCTGGAGATGGTGACCGGCGGCACTTGGCAACGGGAAAGGGTGCAGGACAGCGTGCACGCGCGGGCGTCCTTCACGGTGATCTTGCTGTCCCCGTCGGCGTCGCGGGGATCGCCGGGGCCGGACGCCGGCTGGTTTCGGGCGCTCAGGATCAATTGGATGTCGTTCCTGTCGATATCGTCGTCCCCGTCCACATGGCATTTGGGGCGAAATAAACAGATGCCGCCCGGGCATGATTCCGCGGCATACGGAGGGGAGGCCGCGAAAAGCGGCAGCAGCCATAGAAACAAGACCAGCGGGCCCACGCGTTTCGGTCCGCCGTTTTTCAAGAACTGTAGAATGTTCATGGGTGTCCTCCTTCTCAGCATTCGGTTGTTTGACGAGCGCGGATCGCCCCCTTGCCGGGACGGTTCCCGATCATCCCCAGGCCGGTGAGCACCAGCGCCAAGGTCGCCGGTTCGGGCACGCCGCCGGCGGGGGACGCCTGGCGGCTCAGGATGGCTCCGTTGAGGGCGGTCACGGAAAGCGGATTACTCGAGCTCGATCCGTCCACCAGGGACAGGTTGAGGGGAGAGATTTGCACGGCAGTGCTCTGCCCCGGCGCCAGACCCGCCGTCACGGTGAAATCCAGGGTGGCGAGGACGAAGCTGTCGGCCTGCAGGGCATCCAGATCGGCCGGCGACAGCAGGCTGACCTCCGTCAGATCGATGAGGCCGGCGGCGGTAGTGGTGGAGTCCAGCGCTTCAAACAGGCTTACATCCCCCAACGAACTCCCCAGGGTGTAGCCGGTGAAGTTCAGGCTGGTGAAGTCGTACGTCACGTTGACCTCGAAAGCGCCCAGTGACGGGGCGGCGCCGTTGCCCAGGCCGGAGACGGTCAGGTCGAGCGTGACGCTGTCGCCGGGATTGGCGGTGAAAACGGCGGGCTCCAGAGAAAGCACGACCGCCCGCCCCTCGGCGGCCACCGTGAGCATGGCGGTCAACAACGCGGTGCCCAACAGACGTTTGCGGCGGGTCGAGGCCGCACTTCCATGAGATCGAAAACGAATGGATGTCATTTTTGTTACCTCCGGGTTTTGTTATCTCTGAATTGGGATCGCCCCCCCTCCGATTGAAATATGTCGCCCTCCTGCCGCCGCGACCGGATCCTGGATCGGCGGTGGCGGGGAAATCTTAGGGAAAAGGGGGTAACACCCCGGTAACACGGCTTGAAAAAACCAGCCGCGGGGGGCAAGAGCGGAGGAACGCCGGTCAGCGGGAAGGCAGGGACTCGAACAGCGCCCGGGTTTCCGGGCCGGGGGGCGTGCCCAGGCGGTCGCGGAGCTTGTGCCGGCATCGATGATAGACGCGCGCCGCCTCGCCGTATCGTCCCAGCTGGCAGTGGGCATGCATCAGTCCCTGATAGAAGGGCTCGTGCAGTTCGTCGATCTCCAGGCCGCGCAGGCACCAATCGATAAGGTCGCGCCAACGGCCGGCGTCGGCGAGGTGTTCCTGCAACCGCCCGTGGTGGCGCAGGATTTCGGCGCGCAGGCGTTCCCGGCGCTCCAGCAGCCACCAGGCATCCTCCTCGTCGCGGAGGAAATCGCCCCGGTACAGCTTCAGCAGGCGGATCAGCGCTTCCGGCCCGTCACCGTCCGGCCCCTGTTCGAGCGCCCAGATATCGACCCAGCAATGTTGCGGATCCAGGCTCAGGCGGCCGTTCCGGTGCCTGACGACATGGTTTCCACCCAGCAGGCGGCGCAGCCGCTGCAGGTTGGTGATCAGGGCGCGGTGGGCGGCGGGGCCTTCGGCATCGGGCCAGAGAATGTCCTCGACCCGGCTGTCGGCCACATCCCGCCCCCCGAGGGCGAGAAGCACCCGAAGCAGTTTCAGGGGTTTGTTGTGGGCCGGCAGCGGTGACACCCGCCGCCCCTGGACGCGCAGTTCGAATCCGCCCAGGGCGCGAATGTGGACGGCGAGGGGCCAGGCGGGCGGCAACCGCACCCCCGGCGGGGGAAGCAGGGCGTTCCAGTGGATGAGCCGGCGCGCGTAGGCGGTTTCGATTCCGTTTTCCAGGGCGAGGGCGCACATTTCGGCGAGCAGCCGCCGGTCCATCCCCGGGCTGACCCGCAGCGCCATTTCCCGCCCGCAGGCCAGGGCCGGGCGCAGCCGGCGCAATGCGTCCTCCCGTCGTCCCTGGCGCCGGGCGATCCAGGCTTCCAGCAGCCCCAGATGGAACACCCCGACGTGGCGTGCATGGATGGCCGCAGCCAGCGCCCGGGTATCGGCGATCGCCCGGTGCGCCGCGTCGAACCGCGCCAGCCTGGCCAGGGTCAGGCAGTGCACGGCGCGGCTGAGCAACTCGAAGTGGGGGGTGTGGAGTACCCGGACGAGCTCGCATGCGGTCTCGGCGTGCTGGTGGGCCAGTTCTGCGTCCTGGCGCAGAAGGGCCAGCCATGCCGCCAGCAGGTGGTAGTGGGCCTGTTCGTTGCGGAATCCGGGGCGGACATGGGCATGGAACCGCTGCAGCAACGTTTCCGCCGCCTGGAGCGCCCCCCGCGTGAGGTGGTAGAAGATCGCCGCCGACAGCAGCCACAAGCGGCCGACATGGACACCGCGCGTTTCCATCATCCGCAGCGCTTCGCCGATGACGGCGTCAGTGCCGCCGGTATCCGCCGTCACCCAGCGCCGGGTGATTTCCACCAGGTAAGCGATGAGACGCGCCAGCGGTGGGGTTTCTTCCGACACCGCGTACTTGTACAGGTCGTCCGCGAGCAGGCGCAGCCTGGCGGGCTGGGGGTGCCAAGTGTAGTACATGGCCAGGTGCGATGCGCTCATGCAGCGCACGGTGTCGTCGGGAATGGCGGAAACCATCCGTTCCAGCCGCCGGGCCCGGGCCCGCCACCCGTCGGCGTCGGTCTGCTCCGGACAGGCCAGAAACCCCATGTTGAAGGCGGTGAATTCGAGCCGGAGGGCGGCTTCCGGGGTGGGGCACGGCTCCCCCCGCTGCCGTAGCCGTTCCATGACATCCAGCCAGCGGGGAACGTCGCCTAGACTGTCGTTGCCGTACATGATGCTGTCGAAGATACCCGTCAGGCTGAGACAGACGCCAGTGGCGTCGCCCCGCTCGTCGAACGCGTGGAAGGCGGTTTCGAAGTGGCGGCCCGCCTGCCGTGGCTCGAACAACAGGGAGGCGTTGCCATGCCAGTAGGCCAGCCAGGGTTCCCGTTCGGCCCGGCCCGGAGGCAGCCTGTCCAGCCATTGGCGCAGCGGTTCGACCCGCCCCTGTTCCCACAGGGCGGGCGCGTTTTCCACGATGAGCCGCGCCAGCTCGGGCCAGCGGCGGGTTTCGGCGTACAGTCGCGCGGCCGTGGCGAGATCGCCCTCCCTGGCAAGGATCGCGGCCGTCTCGCTCTTGATGGCGCGCAAGGCGTCCGGGGTCAGGGTTCGTTCCGCCTCCGTCTGCAGAAAGCCGCGCAGCAAGGGGTGATAACGGTACACCGGTCTTGGGCCGCCGCTGCCGGTGACGAACATCTGGTTCCGTTCCAGGTTGTCCAGAATCGTTTCCGCCTCTTCGTTTCCGCTGAGTGAACGCGCGGTTTCGGGGCGCACGGGGTCGAGCCAGGCGGTTTTCAGCAGGAAGGCAAGCGTTTCCGGGGCGAGCCGGTGGAACAGCTCCGCGGCGAAATAATCGTCGAAGTGTTGCCGGGAGAGGCTTTCGGCCACAGCCGCCGGCAGCGGGGAACCGGCATCGAGCGGGCCGTTCCGGCGGCGGTAATTGAGCAGCAGCACCAGGCCTGCCATCCAGCCTTGGGCGGCATTTTGCAAGCGGTGTATGGCCTCTTCGGAGAGCGCCTGTCCGCCGGACAAGAAGGTGATGACCTCCCGGCTTTCCGCCGGGGTCAACTGGAGTCTGTCCCATCCCAGTTGCGCCATCCTGCCGTTGGCCATCATCCGGGCGAACGGGGGCGGCGGCAGGCAGCGGCCGGTGACGATGACCCGGGCGCCCGGGGGCGCTTCCTCCAGCCCGTGCCGCAAGGCCTCGTTGAAGGCCCGGGCTTCGTGCAGCACTTCGATGTTGTCCAGCACCAGCACGGCCGGCGGTTGGAGGGTGGCGAACAGTTTACGGAAAAAGTGACGCGAGAAGGCCGGTACGCCCAGCCGGTATTCCGGGGTCAGCAGCGGCAGAATCCGTTTTCGCGCCCCGGTCAGCCGTTTGAGCCCCTCCCCGAGATAGTAGAAAAAGGAAGCGAGGTCGCCATCGCCCGGGTCGACATGGAACCACAGCGGTGTAATCCCTCGCCTCGCCAGATAGTCGGCGACCAGGGTGGTTTTCCCCGCGCCGGCCGGCGCCGAGAGCCAGAGCACGGAGCAAGTGTTCAGTGCGTCCAGTTCGTCGAACAGCCTGGAGCGTGGATAGATGCGTTTCAGGGTGGGCGGCGTCAGCTTGGCGAGCGGGAGCGTCATGATTCCTGTATCGTGGTCACCGGGTCGGGAATGAGGTGTCGTCGCCATTTTACCTTTCTTCATCCGGGCCGGGGCCCGGATCGAAAAGGAAAATCACAGCGCCAGCCGCACGCCGGCCGTGACCCCGCGCCCCGCTGCCGGCGCGATGGCGCGCAGGTAGGAGGTGGAGTGGCGGACGGTCTGGTCGAGCAGGTTGGTGAGGCGGGTGAACAGGCTGATCCGGCTGTGGTCTCCCACATTGAAGGTGTATTCCCCGCCGAGATCCAGCAGCACGTAACCCGGGGTGGAGACCTCGTGCTTTCCCGGATGATGCTGGGGTTCGGCCCGGGTCAGACGCAGATCCAGATTCAGTACGCCGCTCGTGAAATCCAGCGCCAACCCGTAGCGAAGCGGCGGCATCCTGGGGACGTCGCCCCCCGCGCTGAAACGTCCCCGGGTGTAGTCGCTGAAAAGTTCGAGTGTCAGGTCGCCATCACCGCTTTCCCGCAGCGGGAATTCGAGCCGGGCCTCGTAGCCGGTGAAAACGACGTTTTTCTGGCGGGCGCGGAAGACGGGAAGGCCCGATTCGGGATCGCTCATGCCGGCGTTCTGAAAGAAAATGTAATCGTTGACCCAATAGTGGAACAGATCGATCTCGGCCGAAAACAGCGGCCGGTCGAGCCGGTAGCCGAGTTGAAGCTGGAAGGACTGTTCGGGGTCCAGCCGGGGATCGCCGATTTCGAACGACCGGGTGGCCTGGTGGATGCCGAAGACATAGAGTTCCTGCGGGGCCGGCGCCCGCTGGGTGGCGGTCAGGGACAGTTCCAGCCGGTGGCCGCCCCGGTTCCAGCCGGCGGCGATGGCGCCGCTGACAGGCAGATCCCGTCTCAGGGGAAACCCTTCCGCCTGGATTCTCCGGTGCTCCAGCCGGCCCCCCAGGGTGAGGGTCAGCGCCTTGAGGGGAATCTGTTCCTCGACGAACAGGGCATAGGCTTCGCTTTCCGTCTGCGGCAGGATGGCTTCGTCGCCCTCGGCCGACAGCTTTCCCCAATGAGACTGGAAGCCGAGATGACCCGGGATGCCCAGCAGCGAATGGCTCAGTTCCAGCCGGCTTTCGATGGCCTTGTGGCACCACAGGGTGCCGCGCCGGCCGTTCTCGAACTCCACATGGCGGTAGTCGTTGATGTTGATACCGGCTTCCAGCGCTTCGAAACGGGGTACCCGGGGGAACCACTGGGCGCGCAAGTCGCGGCGGGTCTGCTTGAGGTCGATCCTGACCTTTTCACCGTCGGCGGTGAGAATGCCGTAGTCGTTTTCCAGCCTTTCTGTGGCGGCGCCGGCGAACCCCTGTTCACCGACCCATGAAATCCCGGCGCTACCGCTTCGGGTCCTCCCGGAAGTGTTTTCCAGTTTTCCCCGCCCCGTCGCAAGATCGCCGTTGTCACGCCTCATTCCCTCCAGATGCAAGGCCAGGGGGCCGGCTCCCAGATTCAGCAGGGCCTTGCCGGTGTGGCCGTCCGAAGGGGAGTCGTAGTGGTATTCTCCGCCGGGTTCGATGGGATGGTCGGGCAGGCGGCGGGGAATGCGCCCATCTATCACGTTGACCATGCCGCCGATGATCCCGCTTCCGTAGCGAAGGGTGTCGGGGCCGCGCAGAACCTCGATCCGTTCCAGCGACAGGATTTCCACCCCGAGGGCATGATCGGGGCTGACCGAGGACAGATCGTTGGTTCCCAGGGAATTTCGCATCACCTTGACCCGTGGGCCCGCCTGGCCGCGGATGACCGGCTGGCCCACGGCGGGACCGAAGGAGCGGTTGCTGAAACCGGGAAGCTGTTCCAGAGCCTCGCCCAGGGTGCGTTGCGGCCGCCTGGCGAGCGCCTGCCGGCCGATTCCGTCCGCCACCTCGGGGGCGACGATTTGCAGAGGCGCCAGCTCGGTGACCGGCTCCTGGGCCAGGAGCGTGCCGGTAAACAGCAGTGGAAGAAATTTTGATGGCATCGGGCGTGATCCATTCTTGTTTGGATATTATGTTATATCGTAACAATTGTGGGGTCGACAAAAACTCATCCGCGCCTTTTCGCGCAGTGAGCACAGGTGCCGATCAGCTCGATGGTCTGGTGCTCCGGCTGGAATCCGGCTTCTTCGGCTTCCCCGGCCAGGGCGCGCATGACTTCGGGAGCGGGGTGTTCCTCGACATCGCCGCAAAGGCGGCAGATGAAGAGCAGGGATGGATGGCGGTTGCCGCTCCGGTTGCAGCCGATGAAGGCGTTGAGGCTCTCCACCCGGTGAATCAGCCCCTGCTCTGCGAGGAAATCGAGCGCCCGGTACACGGTGGGAGGCTTGGCGGCCTTGCGGGCGTCACCGAGCGATTCGAGCAGGTCGTAGGCCTTGACGGCGCGATGGTCCGCCCAGACCAGCTCCAGCACTTTTTTGCGCAGCGGCGTCAGCCTGACCCCGCGTTCCCTGCACAGGCGTTCTGCGGTATGTAAAGCGTTTTCGATACAGCGTTGGTGGTCGTGGGTGGATGGTTGCATGGAAGTAACCGTTAACGATGGTCTGCCAAGAGTTTTTCATTTCCGGGGGGAAATGTCGAGGACCGGATAGGGGGTTGCGGGCGCGAATCGGACGGGTGCAATATTCAGCCCGGGGGATTAAGATTCATCGGACCGGAACAAGGCGGATTCTCCATGACCGACGAAGCCGAATACAAGGCCCTCGACAGCATTCATGCTTATCACCGGCGTACCAAACATCATTTTGAGCGGTATGCGCCGGGGCCCGGTTACCTGGACTGGTCCACCCAACCCGAGCCTTTCCGTTTCTACCAGGGCGCTCCGCTCTTTCCGCTTTGCCGCAGGGAACCCGCCCGGGCGGAGCCGCCCTGGTACGACGAACTGTATGGCCGTGTGCCGCCTTCCCCCGTGAATCCGGAAACCGTTTCTTGGCTCCTGTTTCACGGTTTCGCCCTGTCCGCCTGGAAGGCGGCTGGAGGATCGCGCTGGTCGCTGCGGTGCGATCCATCCAGTGGCAATCTCCATCCCACGGAGGTTTATCTGTTGTCGGGGCCTGTCCCGGGACTGACGGAAACGCCTTCCCTGACCCATTACAATCCCTGGTTTCACGGGCTGGAGCTTCGTGGTGAACTTCCCAGTGATCTTTGGCGCCGGATCGTGTCGCCGCTGCCGCCCGAGGTGCTATGGGTGGGTTTTACTTCGATTCATTGGCGGGAGAGCTGGAAGTACGGCGAACGGGCGCTGCGTTACTGCCTGCTGGACTTGGGACATGCCTTCGCGGCCCTGGTCTACGGCGCCGCCTGTCTGGGTTGGAAATGTGCGCTGCTGCCGGAGGTGGAAACCGGCGGGCTGGCAAGCCTGTTGGGCGTGGCGGGCCAGCAGGGGCCCGAAGCCGAGCATCCAGACTGCCTGGTGGCGGTGTTTCCGGGTGGCGAGGTGGACTGGCGGGCGGTGGCAGGCTGGCGTCTGAAGGATGGGACGGACAAGCAAATGGAACAAACGCTGCGTCGGGATCCACCCAACCGCCTCAGCCCCGCTCACCGGCCGTGGCCGGTCATCGAGCACGGCGCCCGGGCACTGCATTGCCGGCGAATCGGTGTGGCACCGGCCTCGGATCAAAAATTCGAAATATCCGATGAGCCGCGACCCATCGGGGGCCGCTGGCTGATACGCCACCGCCGCAGCGTTCAGACCATGGATGGGGTGACTGAAATGCCCTGGGCCGATTTCAGCCGGCTGTTGCGCCGTTTGTCCCAGACCGGCCTTCCCACCTCGGGTCTTGGCCGGGAACCTGCCGTCCACCTGGGTCTCTTCGTCCACCGGGTCGAGGGTTTGGCTCCCGGCCTTTACTTTTTGGCCCGTTCGGAAAGCGGGTTGGCCCGATTCAGGGAGGTGAGCAGTGAGGACTGGGCGTGGCTCCAGATCGACCGGGAACTTCCCTTTTACCTGCTGCGAGAAGGCGATGCCAGGGCCGTTGCCAAGGCCCTGAGCTGTCACCAGGACATCGCCTCGGATGGGGCATTCGCAGTGTCGATGCTGGCCGAATTCGAACCGGGGCTGCGGCGGTCGGTGTGGGAATATGTCCGTCTCCACATGGAGGCCGGTGCCTTGGGGCAGTTGCTTTACTTGGAGGCCGAGGCGGCGGGACTGCGCGGCACCGGGATCGGCTGTTTCTTCGACGATCCGGTTCACGAGTTGTTCGGGTTGGAAGATCTGACCTTCCAGGTGCTCTACCATTTCACTGTCGGCGGTGGTCTGGAGGATACGCGGCTGACGACATTGGGCGCCTATCATCATCTGGATTGAAAAGTGAAAGCACCGGTGGTCATTGTCGGCATGGGGGAACTAGGCGGGGAATTCGCCAAGGGCTTTCTTCGCTGCGGGTATCCTGTCGTCCCCGTTCTGCGCGGAATGAGCCTGGAGCAAACGGCTGGTGAGGTTCCAGCGCCGGTACTGGTGGTGGTGACCGTGGCCGAGAGCGATCTGCATGCGGTCCTGGCCGGACTGCCGGAGAACTGGCGGGACCGGGTGGCCTTGGTGCAGAACGAACTGACCCCCGCCGACTGGCAAAGACACGGGCTGGACGAGGTGACGGTGGCGGTGGTGTGGTTCGAGAAAAAACCGGACCGGCCCCTGACCGATATTCTTTTCACCCCGATCCATGGTTCAAGGGCCATGCCGCTTATCGAGGCGCTCGGAAAACTGGGGGTGGAAACCCGGCTTCTGACTGGCGAGGATGAACTGATCTTTGAGCTGGCGCGCAAGAGCCTCTATATTTTGACCTTGAATATCACCGCTCTGGAGGTGGACGCAAGCGCGGGGCAGATCTGGCGCCGGCACCGGAAACTGGCGCGGTTGGTGGCCATGGAGGTGATGCAGGTGCTGGAGCTGCGATTCGCCAGGTCGCTGCCAAAGGAAGCCCTGATCGACGCCATGTCGGAGGGGATAGACGACTTTCCCGACCGTCCGGCGCGGGGGCGGCGCGCCAGGCAGCGTCTGGAACGGATCGTAGGGGAGGCCATGAGTGCGGGTTTGAAGGTGCCGACCCTGGAAAGGATCGCCCGGCAAGTTCAGTCAGCCCCGTCGTGATTGCGGCGTCGAAGCGCAGCCATCCGGCTTTCGTGTGGTTCGGGTGTGATCGGGCAGCAGCCACGACAGCTCTTGTTGATTCGGTTTACCCGTCCAAGCAGGTGTTCGGCTTACAATAGTTTTTTTCAACGATATAGTGGGGGAGCCTTCTGTGACAGACAGACGTTTTCATCTTCATCATGTCAGCCTGCTGGTATCCGATACCCAGCGGGCGCTGGACTTTTATTGCGGTGTGCTGGGCATGGAACGGACCGATCGCCCGGATTTGCCTTTTCCGGGGGCGTGGCTGCAGATCGCCGAGCATCAGCAGATTCATCTGTTGGAACTTCCCAGTCCGGACCCGTCCACCGGCCGGCCGGAACACGGTGGCCGTGACCGTCATTTCGCCCTGGTGGTGCCGGATCTTGAAGTGATCCGCAAGGCGCTGGAGGAGGCGGGCGTCACGTATTCGGCCAGCAAGTCCGGCCGCAGAGCCCTGTTCTGCCGGGATCCGGACGGCAACGCGGTGGAGTTTTTCGAGAAAGGAGTGGTGGCGGGAACCGAAGTGTTGTTTGAATAAGCCCGTGGCAGGGTGTCCTGCAATCACAGAATCTATCCATTTATCGGTTGATGGTGACTCCCAGACCCTCCTGTTTGAACTTGTTCGTCTATGGCACTCTGTGTTCGGAATCCTTGCGCCGCCGCTTGATCGGTCGCAGGGTGTGTGCCGTGCCCGCCAGGCTCGAAGGTTTCCGGGTTTGGCGGGTGAGAGGCGAGGATTATCCGGCATTGTGCCCCGCCCCCGGAGGGAGGGTGGACGGAATGGTATTGATCGGGCTGCGGCCGTTGGAGTTGCGCCGGCTGGATCGGTACGAAGGCGGGGAATATGTTCGCAGGCTGTGTCGGATCGAGGTCAATGGCCGGTCTTGCCGCGCCTGGGTCTATCTGTGGCGGGGGCGGCTTAAGCGCCTTCAAGCTTTAACGCACCGCCGCAACTGCTGCCCTGACCGGCGGTGCAGCCGTAGCAGTGTTCGGCCACAATGATCGCGGCGCCTTCCAGGCTTTCGGCATTCACTTCACTGAGGCGGCGTCTGCGCCCTCCCTGGGCCAGTCCCAGCATCTGGTTGAAATCGCAGTCGTAGACATAGCCCTGCCAGTCCACGCTCAGGGTGGTGCGGCACATCAGGCCTTCCAGATTGGTGGTGTCATGGTTTTCCCGCAGCAGGCGGAAATAGTCTTCCAGACGCCCCGCCCGTTCCAGGGCATGGGCAAAACGTCGGATGGGCATATTGGTGAGGGTGAACAGCCGGTCGAAGGTGATGCCGAAATGTCGCCATAAATGGGATTTGTAGGCGTTTTCAAGCGTGTCCTGAGGCGGGGGCAGGACGGGCCCCTGGGGATTGAACACCAGGTTGAGCTTCAGTTCCCCACCGGTGCCGTAGCCGAGCCGGTTGAGTGTTCGCAGGGCGCTGATACTGGCGCCGAACACCCCCTTGCCGCGTTGTTTGTCCACGTTGTCTTCGATATAACAGGGCAGGGAAGCGACGATTTCCACCTGGTGGTCCGCCAGGAAGAGGGCCAGATCCTCGTATCCGGGCTGTTCCAGGATGGTGAGATTGCAGCGGTCGATGACCTGCACACCAAGATGGCGCGCCGACTGGATCAAGTAGCGGAAATGGGGGTTCATTTCCGGGGCGCCGCCGGTCAGGTCCAATACTTGGATATTGGCCCGCCGGAGGAATGCCAGCACCGTTTCGACGGTCTCCCGGTCCATGTTTTCGGTGCGTTTGGGGCCGGCATCCACGTGACAATGGGTGCAGGCCAGATTGCAGCGGTAGCCCATATTGACCTGGAGGGTTTCCAGCCGCTTGCGGTCGATAGCTGGAAAACCGGCCGCAGCTTCGGCCTTAATCCGATGTGAACCAGATGTCGCCATAACGGGCCACCGCTTGTTTCTTGCTGTTGTCGCTGTCGCTCATCAGGGCCACGGCATCGATGTGGTCCGGCATCTCTCCGAAGGCCCGCCGCCAGTCGGCCCGTACATTGCGTTTCTCGCACAACCAGCCCTGATCGTTGCGGTTTCTGACTGCCAGCATCATCACATTGGCGCCCGCGAAGGCGTTGGGCCAGGAATCTCCCCGGGCATGGGAGGCAGACCAGACATAATTGAGCGCCCGGGTTCGCCAGAAGGCCAGGCCGCCCCGTTTGACGATATAAATCCTGGCGGCGTAATCGTCTCCGCTTTTCGTCTCCTCCGGCAAGGGCGGGAGCGGTTCGATCACCTGCCAACACCAGTGGAGATAGGGGGTCTTGCGGAGGTCGATACGGATCTTCCGGAACAGACCGGAAGCACTGGCCCGGGCCTCGGCCTGCAAAACATGGCTGTGCGGGGTTTTGATCACTCGGTAACGGGTCTTGCCCTTGAATTTCTTTTCCCTCCAGCCACTGAGGTCTGCGGCGGAAAAACGGCCGACCTGGGTGATCTCACCGGCCGGCAGGGGCAGGGTCAACGATAACAGAAGAAAGAAAGCCGGTCTAACCATGTTTTTTTTCCCTCATGCGTTTGATCAGCACCGGGAGCAGTGACAAGGCGCCCAGCAATCCAAGCGCCAGCCCCATGCGGGGGGAAAGCAGATCCTCCAGGTGATGGAGGGTTCCCACAGTGGTTCCGAGATTGACGAAGATGAAGCTGCCGGGAAGAATGCCGATCAGGGTGGCCAGGCCATAGGTTTTCATGGAGACGGGCGTGAAGGCGGGGGCGATGTTGACCAGCCAGAAGGGAAAAAGGGGCACCAGACGCAGGAACAGCAGATAATTGAAGGCGTCCTTGGTGAAACCCGCCATCAATTGCCTCGCACGGGGGGACCGTTGGAGCTTGGTCTTCGCCCAGTCGGAAAAAAGGTATCTGACCAGGGAAAATACCAGCAGCGCCCCGCAGGTGGCGGACACGACCACGATCAGGGTGCCCCGCCAGCGGCCGAAAAGAAAACCGGCGATCAGGGACAAAGCGCTGGCGCCGGGGAGGCTGATGGCCGTCACCAGAGTGTAAACCAGGGCGAAGATCAGTCCCGACGTCAGAGGGTGGTTTTGTGCCAGGGCCAGCCAGGCATCCCGATAACCCAAAATGGCCTCCGGTTCCAGCCAGTGTCTGCCATAGCCGAAGGCGATCAGAGCCAGAATCACCCCCAGTATCAGGATCCATGTCTTTTTCGTCATGGCTTCTCCCTCAATGGGAACAATGCCTGGAGTAGCGTTTCGGGAAAGGATGGCGCCACGGCTTTGCCGCGTATCGTCATCCCGCTGGTGCGGATCAAGCCCAGGTGCGTAATCGGCTGGCCAATGTCTCCATCACCTGGAGAGAGAAATAGGGATTCTGCTGGACCAGGAACAGGAAACGCCGCTCGTCCACCGGCAGCAGGGTGCAGTCGGTTTTGGCGACTGCGCTCGCGCTTCTTGGTGCGTCTCCGATAAGTGCCATCTCGCCGAACATATCACCCGCGCCCAGACTTCTGAGGGCTTTCCCATCGCTGACGATGTCCACCTCGCCTTCCTGGATGAGGTACATCACGTCGCCGGGTTCTCCCGCGGAGAAGATTGCTTCTCCTGCGGGATATCGGCGAACCGTGGTGAGTTCCTCGAACAGTTCTTGAAGAGTCATCGGGAAGCTCCGCTGAGGTTGTATCGTACCGGTGATACCGTATTTGCAGCGTAGATGCAAGCGAGGGGCGGGTGGTTATGGATCTCTCCCAGCCGTGCATGGCTTGATATGCTCTTGTCTTGGGGACATACTGCAATCCCAATGGATGTCCAGGGGAGTTGAAATCCATGACAGAGTCACGGCAAGCACCTTCTTCGGAGTTTCAGGGAACACGGGTCGCCTTCGTTTCCACCCGGATTGCAGGCAAGGACGGCGTTTCCCTGGAGATCGAGAAATGGGCCACGGTGCTCGAGCGATTGGGAGTGGAATGTTACTACATCGCAGGCGAATGTGACCGGCCTGCGGAACGCAGTGCGGTCATTGAAGCGGCCCATTTCCGTCATCCGGAGATCATGGAGATGACGGCTCAGGCTTTTCGGGGAGACGGTGGCCGCCCAGCCCGACTGACCGATCGAATCCACGCCCGGGCGAGGTTGATTCGTGATGAACTCAATCAGGCATTGCAACGATTCGGTATCGACGCGGTGATCGCCGAAAACGCCCTCACCATTCCCATGAACATCCCGTTGGGGGTGGCCTTGGTATGGTCTCTGGAGGAACTGTCCCTCGGCTGTATTGCTCACCACCACGACTTCTACTGGGAGCGGGAACGCTATCTGGACAGTGTGGTGGACGATCTGCTCCGTTATGCCTTTCCACCGGCCTTGCCCAGGATCCAGCACGTGGTGATCAACCAGATGGCCGCCGAGGAATTCAGCCGCCGTACCGGTCTTTATTGCCGCATCATCCCCAATGTCATGGATTTCGCCCATCCCCCCCCTCCCGCCGTTGAACCCGGTGGACAGCTGCGTTCTCAACTGGGTATGGGAGAGAACGACTGGATGGTGCTTCAGCCTACCCGGGTGGTGGCCCGCAAGGGAATCGAGCACTCGGTCGAGCTGGTGCGGCGATTGCGGCACCGGGGGGCGAAGCTGGTGATCAGCCATGCCAGTGGCGACGAAGGAAACGCCTATGCCAATTTCCTGGGTCTTTTCTCCGGCGTCATGGGGGTGCCAATGGTGTTTGCCGACCGTTGGCTTCGCGACGAAGAAGGGGTTGCCGAGGACGGGAGCCGTTATTTCACCTTGGCGGATTTCTATCAGCAGGCTGACTTGGTGGCTTATCCTTCTGAATACGAGGGGTTTGGAAACGCCTTTCTCGAGGCGGTCTATTACCGCAAGCCCATCCTCTGCAAGCGCTATGCGGTATTCCGTACCGACATCGAGCCTTGCGGGTTCCGGGTCGTGACCTTCGATGATTTCATCACCCGGGACACGGTCGGAGCGGTTGAAACGATGCTGGAAAGCGCAGATCTGGACGAGATTGTGGCACACAATTACCGAATCGCCCGGCGTTATTTCAGTTATGAGGTTCTGGAAGAGGAGCTGAGACCCTTGTTACGGCGCGCTTTGATGGGAAGGTGCGGCAATTAGCATTCATTTTTCGTCCAGCCACCATATTCCCCCCCGCAGTATTCCCCGTTGTCGCCACGCCAGGAGGGTGGAACGGTCGCGGGCATAGAGGTCCGGGCAGGGCTTTTGGGGTGAGCTGTCCCGTTCCAGTTCGCTGAGCCAGCTTTCCCAGCGGCGTATCGGTTCTTTCTGAAAGCGGGCATCGTCGGCTGTCCCCAAGGCGTAGACGACAGCCGGGGTGATCCTGCCCTTCAGCCGGAAACGCCCCAGTCGACGGTAACGCAGGCCCAGGCCGGCGGCCGGGAGGATCAATGTTTCATCGACGAGTATGTGGCTGTCGAAATGCCGGGTCAGGCTTTCGAGCCTTGCCGCCAGATTGAGTGGGTCCCCCAGAATGCCGAACTTGCGGACGCCATGAGGCGGCCCCAGGTCACCCATGACGACCGTCCCGCTGGCAAGCCCGATTCCGGCACCGACGATCTTCGCCAGATTGTCCAGGGTCGAAGGGGGGAGGCGGCCGCCGTAGCGCCGGGGCAAGGTGGCAAAGAAACGCCGCTGCAGGCTTGCCAGTTCCACCGCCCCCAGCAGGGCGTTCCGACAGCCTTGTCGCAGGTTCCCGCTTCCCACCGGCCAGTAGTAACACACCATGTCTCCCACATAGGATTCCAGCCAGCCCTGATGTTTCTGCTGTAACACCAGGGAGGTCTCCTGAAGGTAATCGTTCATCAGGCGCAACACCATGGCCGGGTCTTTCAGCAGTCCGGTGACCGTGGTGTAATTGGCCAGGTCGCTCATCAACACGACCGCTTGATGTCTGCGGTTGCGGAATCTCCGCCCGTCCCCCGTGGACAGTAACAGGTCGTGGACCTGGGTGGGCATGTAGCGCTGGATCAGACGCCCTTCGCGTAGGCCGATCAGCAACTTGAGTCCGGTCACCTGGGCGGCGCCCGTCAGGTATGCCGTCAGGGCGGCGCTGACCGGCCAAAGCAGGATCGGGGGGGAAATGAAACACAGACCGGTCATCAGGCCGGCCACCACCGGCGCGAGACCCCACAACCACACCAACGACAGGCACGATCCGGTCAGCACGGACAAAATGGCCATGGCGGCGAACAGTATCCATTTCACCATCGGGGCAGGCTGACGGGGGTGGTCCTGGAGCAACAGGGTTTCGATGGCATCGGCAAGAAACTGGGCGCCGGGTGTGGGGTGTCCGGGGCCCAGCCAGGCGGTGGTCATGGGGGTCACGACCAAGTCACTGGCTTCGGCGGGCCCTGTCATTTGCAGGATGATCACCTTGTCTTGCAACCTGGAGGCGATCGCCAGGGCGATGCGGTCATCGCAGGAAGCCAGCAGACTCAAGGGGGCAATGACGCGAGATTCCTCCAGCTGGATGTGAAACACGGGCCGGCTGAAGCGTATCCGGCGGCAGGGATATTTGCCGTCACATAATTCGTTTTCCTGGCTGGAGCGGAGTGAGTCGGTGACTTTGCGTGAGTCGAGCAGCGATGCCAGCCGGACGACGGCGTGGTCCGGGCTCAGATCCATCCAGCGCTTGACGGCCGAATTTTTCGTTACCAGACGGTCGGCCGCCATTCTTGGCCGGTCGTCAGGGATGGCTTCCGTTCCGTAGAGGAGGAAATCCGGCAACTCCCTTTGACCCGGAAGATAGGGGGCGATCAGAAACCTCGCCAGAACCGCCCGATTCATCTCCAGGGGTGCGATCCCCGCTTGGCTGCTGGTCAACAGGCATTGACCGGAAGAGGTGCCGATGCATTTCGGTCTGGACCAGCGGATGCCGCCGCCTGGCTCCAGGCACTGCGCGTAGGGCATGACAGGTTCTTGTTCCTTGCCCAGCCGGGCATCGAGGAACACGCCTTTGGCGCCGGCTTCGATCAAGCGTTCGGTTGCCCTGGCGAAAAGGGGAAGGCTCTGGCGCCGGCCGACCTGTATCGGAACCCCCTTGTCCAGGGTAACGATCGCCACATGGGGCCATGTTTCTCTGGCATGGTAGACGATGGCCGCATCGTGGATCCAGTCGTCGGGACGGGTTTCGAGCCAGGCGTCCATCCCCACCCCGGCAACCCAGGCCAGGGCGGCGAAAACGAGGTGAAGGCCGCGATGGCTCACCCGCCACCTTACAGGGATTCTGTCAAAGTCCCCGGCGCGTCCGTGGGGGGGTAGGTATGGGACCGGATGAGTTCTTCGAGGCAGGACAGCAGGTGGGGATGAGATTTTCGAAGGGCGGGCGGGGATTCGATGGCAGCCGTTTTCCCTTGTGGTGTGATATGCCAGGTAAAGGGAAATTTCTCTTCGACCCCATACAATTCATGGCACATTTCGGCTTCCTGCTTCAGCCTAGCGGGCAGTTGCCGCGCATCGTCATATTCAGTCGAGGGCCGATGACTTTGAAGGGAGCGCAGAACCAGGGATGTCGCCTCCTTAGGGGAAGATGGCCCGGATGGCGGTGGGCGCAGCCGGGTCATGGCACAGGTCAGAATCTCGTTTTCCGTATTTTGGGCCAGGCAGCGCCAACGATTTTGATGCCGCAGACAGTTCGGTAGCGACTTCGAGCTGAGCCAGGGGGGATGGGATTGGTCCACCAATAAAGTCAAGGCTGAGGTGGCGCGGCTTTGACATACGGCCTGTCGTTCGCCCCTCCCGGTCGCGAGCCACAGTCTGGCACCGGGCGCCAGGCGAAAAATGGTGCCGGTCGCGATCTGTCGCTCTTGTTCACAAGGATTTGCAAGGATTTGTACGCCGCGGCTTCGGTCTTGCATGAATCTGAGTTCTCCGCAGGCAAACGTTTCAGCGCCTGCGCAAGTGCCCAGGAATGTCAAAGCCAGGGCACCAAGACAAATGTGACCGTAGGAAATCCGCATGATGAAACGCCCCCGCCTTTCCACTGCCTGGGAAGGCATTATGGAGCGATTTTCGCCGGCCGGGCAAGTGAAAAAAGAGGCGGCCGCAAACAGGCCGCCTCGGCTTAGCCCTGCATGCGCTTCAGGGCCTCGATGCGTTCCTCGATGGGGGGGTGGCTCATGAACAACCGGGCGATACCTCTTCCAATGGCGCCATGGATGCCAAAGGCCGCGAATTCTCCCGGCAGGTCTTCAGGCTCCGCCGCCCGGCGCAGCGCCTCGAGGGCGGCGATCATCTTGTAGCGTCCCGCCAGCCGGGCGCCGCCGGCATCGGCGCGGAATTCCCGCCAGCGGGAGAACCACATGACGATCATGGTGGCCAGGATGCCGAGCACGATCTGGGCCACCATTTGGGTGATGTAATAACCCGGACCGTAGCCGTAATACCCCCCTTCTTCGTCACGGGATCCGAACAGGGCGCGGTCGACCACATGACCGATGAGGGTGGCGAAGAAATACACGAAGGTATTGACCACCCCCTGGACCAGGGCCAGGGTCACCATGTCGCCGTTGGCCACGTGGCTGATTTCATGCCCAAGTACCGCTTCCACCTCGTCCGCGTCCATGGTTTCCAGCAGGCCGGTGCTGACCGCCACCAGCGCGGCGTTCTTGTTCATGCCGGTGGCGAAGGCATTGGGCATCGGGCTGCGGAAGATTCCCACTTCCGGCATGCCAATGCCCGCCTGCCGGGCCAGGCGCTGGACGGTGGAGACCAGCCATGCCTCGGTCCTGTTCCGGGGGTGGTCGATGACGACGACCCCCATCGACGATTTGGCCATCCATTTGGATATCGCCAGGGAAATGACTGAACCGGTCATGCCGATCAGGGCCGAGAACACCAGCAAAGCGTTCAGGTTCAGGTGAACCCCCTGCCGGTCGAGATAGGTGCCAAGGCCCAGCCATTGGAACACGATGCTGATCATGGCCAGAATGGCGACGTTGGTCGCAAGAAAAAGAATGATTCTCATCATCTTTTTTGTTCCTCCAAGAATGTAATCCGTGATTAAATGGGGTGAGATGAAAGCTTTTTCAAGAACGCATATTTTACCCTTTCCCAATCGGCCTGCATGAGACTGTGGGCAGAGAGGGCGGAATTTCATCCTCCATCGAGGCCGGGACAGGTGGCTTATTCCGAGGGATATTTTTATGATTGGGGTAAGATGTTCTTGTGACGGAACGGGGAGGTGCATCATGGGGTCGAAAGGGTTCTGGATCCTCTTGGGGTGGGGTTGGATGGCGCTGGCGCAGGCGCTTGTCGACCCGGTGTCCACACTGATTCGCCTGCCTCCGGGGTTTCGTATCGGCATCTTCGCCAGCGATGTCCGCAATGCGCGCTCCCTGGCCCTGGGGGACGATGGAACGGTGTATGTGGGAACGAGAACCGCGGGCAAGGTCTACGCCTTGCGCGACAAGGACGGCGATGGCCGGGCCGATGAGAGATATGTCCTGGCCAGGGGGCTGACGATGCCCAACGGGGTGGCCTTTCACAAGGGGGATCTCTATGTGGCCGAGGTTTCGAGAATCGTGCGTTTTCGCGATATCGGGGAGCATTTGTCGGACCCGCCGCAGCCTGAGATCGTCTTCGGCGCGTTGCCCGAAGATCTCTGGCACGGGTGGAAGTATTTGCGTGTCGGGCCGGACGATAAACTGTATACGGCGGTTGGAGCGCCGTGTAATGTATGCAAGCCGGACAAAGAGATCTATGCCACCCTGGTGCGGTTGAACACCGATGGCAGGGGGTTTGAGATATTCGCTCACGGGGTTCGCAACAGTGTCGGTTTCGACTGGCACCCGGCGACCGGCGAACTGTGGTTCACCGACAATGGACGCGACTGGCTGGGAGACGATCTGCCGCCGGACGAATTGAATCATGCGCCCAAGGCCGGGCTCCACTTCGGCTATCCTTACTGTCATGGGAGGGACATTGCCGATCCGAAATTCGGCCGGAATGTGGATTGTTCGAGGTATCGGCCGCCGGCGTGGCGATTTGGCGCCCATGTGGCGCCGTTGGGCATCCGTTTCTATACCGGGCGCAACTTTCCGCGCAAATATCGGGGGCAGTTGTTCGTGGCCCAGCATGGCTCCTGGAATCGCTCTGAACCTTCCGGCTACAAGGTGGTCTGGATCGAGTTCAAGGAGGGCAGGCCGGTGGCCGAGCATCCTTTTGCCGAGGGCTGGTTGCAACCCGGCGACAAGGTCATGGGCAGGCCGGTGGACATCTTGCAGCTGCCGGATGGATCGCTTCTGGTTTCCGACGATCTTCGGGGGGTGATCTATCGCATCCATTACCAGCCTTGAGCCGGTTACAGATTGGTTCATATTGGGGCGGCTAATATCGTTTTCATGAATTTCCCGGAGGGTACAGGTACATATGACACAGGAATCTGACGGTAGCCGGCAGGCGCCGTGGGAACGGGAAGTTCTGGAACGGCTGGCGCTGGAAACGCTCGCTGAGCGGCGTCGCAGCAGGCGCTGGAACGTATTTTTCAGGATATTGTTTTTTACTTACCTGATCGTGGTGACCGTGAGTCTTTTCAACTCGTGGCCCCGGGTCAATCCCATGGATGAGGGCAAGATCGCCGCCATGATCGGGGTCAAGGGGATGATCATGCCGGATTCGCCCAGCAGCGCGGAAATGCTGATCAAAGGGCTTGAAGACGCCGCGAACAATGAGCATACTCAGGGAATCTTGCTGGAAATGAATTCGCCTGGCGGCAGTCCGGTCCAGGCCGCCTCCGTGTTCGAGGCCATCCGCAGGATCAAGCGGGAAAAGCCGAAGCTTCCCATCGTCGCGGTGATCGGGGACATGTGCGCTTCCGGCTGCTATTACATTGCTGCCGCCGCCGACAAGATCTATGTCAGCCCCGCCAGCATCGTCGGTTCCATCGGCGTGATCATGAGCACTTTCGGTTTCGTCGATGCGATCCACAAACTGGGGGTGGAAAGGCGGCTTTTGACCGCTGGCGAGCACAAAGCGCTCATGGACCCTTTTTCTCCGGTCAAGCCGGAAGAAAAAGCGCATATTCAAAGATTGTTGAACGATGTCCATCGGCAGTTCATCGCCGCGGTCAAGGAAGGCCGGGGAAAGCGGCTCAAGGATGATCCGGATTTGTTTTCGGGGCTGGTATGGACCGGAAGCCGGAGTATCGAACTGGGATTGGCCGATGGCCTGGGAGACGTGCATTCGGTCGCCCGGGAGGTCATTGGAACCGACCGGCTGATCGATTTCACGCCCAAGGAGGAAGTCTGGAAAAGGCTGGCCAGGAAGTTCGGAACCAGTGTCGGTGAGGGGCTCGGTCGGGTGCTGTCGGGCAGCCTGGGGGGGCTTCGGTGATCTGCAAACTGCGTGTTGCGGCGCTATTGACGGTCCTCCACGTCTCTGCGGCCATGGCCGCCGTGGACCTGGAAGCCGCCGCGGCGATCGTGCAGAAAAAGGTCGAAGGCAGGGTGCTGGGCGGGAAAACCGTTGAGGAAGGCGGCCGGACGCTCCACGTCATCAAAGTGCTGACGCCCGATGGACGGGTGACGCACATCCGGATCGATGCGAAAACCGGCGAGGTGGTGAAAGAACCTCCCAAGGGCCGTTGATGCCTGGAAACGGCGTGTGAGCCAAGCCCTTCATGAAAGTCATCCTGGTGGAGACACGGTGAAGCCCGGTTTTCAATGTCAGCTGGTCAACGACCCTTTTGGCGATCCGGCGCTATACGTGGAGTTTCTGTTCCAGAAACGCGCCGTATTGTTCGACCTTGGAGACATTCATGCGTTGTCACCCCGGAAGTTGCTCCGGCTCAGCCATGTTTTCGTGTCCCACACCCACATGGACCATTTCTACGGCTTCGATTATTTGCTCCGGGTCTGTCTGGGGCGCGCCATCACTTTGAATCTTTATGGTCCCCCCGGTTTCATCGACCGGGTGGCGCACCGGCTCGGCGGGTACACCTGGAATCTGGTGGAAAATTACGCCGATGAGCTGGTGTTCATGGTCCATGAGTGGGCGGGTGACGCCACCCTGCGGCGATGCCGCTTTCCTTGTCGCAAGGCTTTCGTACGCGAACCGATGCCCGAAGTACCGGTCGAAGGGGGCGTGCTTCTGGAGGAACCTGGATTGAGCGTTCGTGCGGCGCTGCTGGACCATAAAATCCCCTGCCTGGCTTTCGTTCTTGAGGAGCCGCAGCATGTCAATATCTGGAAAAATCGCCTGGAGGAGGCGGGATTGCCCAAGGGCCCCTGGCTGCAACACCTGAAACAGGCGATCCTGCGGGGAGAAGACGACGATTATCCCATCGAAGTACGTTGGCGTGAGGGGAAAGGTCATGTCAGGTATATTTCCCTGGGAGAATTGAAAAAAAGCATTCTCAAGATCGTGCCGGGTATGAAAATCGGCTATGTGGTGGATGCGTTGTATTGCCCGAGTAACCTCGGCCGCCTGGAAAAACTGCTGAATGGGGTGGACTGGCTCTATATAGAAGCCGGATTTGCCCACGAAGAGGCCGAACCCGCGGCGCGGAAATATCATCTGACCGCCGCCCAGGCTGGATGGATCGCGCGACGTGTGGGTGCCAAGCGTTTGGTGCCATTTCATTTTTCCGCCCGTTATCAAGGGGAGGCGGACAAGTTGGTGGAAGAAGCCGTGGCGGCTTTCAGAGACACAGGAGTATTCGATGGCGTCATCACTCCATAATGAGGCCTTGTATGCCATTTTGGAGCAGCGGCTGGGCCGGGCGCATCTGAACCAGCGCCTGGGAATGGAGAGAGACTACGAACAAAAAGTTTTTGGCGGGGTGGCGCGAAACTTCTTTCACCTGGAAAATTGGTATTCGATCCATGGAATGATTCGCCATACCTTGAGGATATGCGGGTTGCACGCCAGGGGACGACGCAACGCCCGCAATATCGGGGTCACGGAAAATACCGTTTGCCTGCCTCAGTTGCCCCGGTCATTCGACGGTTTCAGGGTGCTGCACCTGAGCGACCTGCATTTGGATATGAGCCCGGACATGGCCGATGCACTGATTGCCGCGGTGGCCGGCCTGGACTACGACGTCTGCCTGCTGACGGGGGATTACCGGGCGCGGACCTTCGGGCCCTGGCAGGCGGCGCTGGAAGCGTTGCAGCGGGTGCGCCCTCATCTGAGCGCCCCGGTCTACGGAGTGCTGGGAAATCATGACACGGTGTGGATGGTGCCGGCACTGGAGGCGATGGGGATTCGCGTGCTGATGAACGAGCAGGTTCCGTTGCTGCGGGGCGATGACAAAATCCACTTGGCGGGCGTCGATGATCCGCATTATTACCGGGTCGATAATCTGGAAAAAGCGGTGGAGGAGATTCCTGCAGGGGAATTGACCATTCTGCTCTCCCACTCGCCCGAAATCTACCGCAATGCCGCCTATGCCCAATGTCATCTGATGTTGTGTGGCCATACCCATGGTGGCCAGATCTGCCTGCCTGGCGGGATTCCCCTGATGCGCAATGCGGATGCGCCGTATGCGTTCTGTGCCGGTTCCTGGTCCTATGCCGGCCTGCAGGGTTATACCTCCCGGGGATGTGGCGTCAGCGTGGTGGATATACGGCTCAATTGTCCGCCGGAAGTGACGCTGCATGTCTTGAAACGGCGGGCGTGACGATCCGGCACGTCAATAGGGACGCTTTCTGATCCCCAGGCGATAGAGCAGGGGGGACAGGCTCAATTCCAAGATCAGAAAAAGCGCTGTGATGAGCAAAACGGAGCACCAGTCCAATCCCAATCGGCTTTTGACTGACAACAGGGGAAACAGGCTCTCCGGGATTTGATCCAACCCTATGGCCTTTCCACTGGAAGCGATCGCCAGCCGGCGTTTGCAGAAGCTGGAAAAAAGGTCTCCCGCCATTGCCGCCGAAGCCACGATCAAGCCGGTTTCCCATTCCATTCCCAGAATCCATGCGCAAAGCGGCGTGACGCTCAGGGAGGCCGCGATGCCGCGCCAGGTCTTGGCGGGGCCGAACAGGGGGCGGTTGTCGGACAGGTGCAAATGAAAATCCACCGGCCAGTGGAACCGTTCCTTGAAGATATCCCAGGCGATCACCGGGGCGCCATTGGCGACCATGAGCAGAAACAAGAGCTTGCTTTCAAGCATTCGAGCCCCCATATTTCCCGTTGTTCAGAGATGTTACGTGGTAACCGGAAAATTTTGCCACGCGTTCAATTCGCTTTCGGTGGCTGAACTTGAAAACATCAAGCATGACAGGGGTGAGTGTATGGGTGGCCAGGATTGGGAGCATTTCGAACACAAGGCCGATATCGGTGTGCGTGGGTTCGGGGAGACGCCGGCGCAGGCATTCGCCGGGGCCGCTTTGGCCCTGACTGCGGTGGTGACCGATCCATCCGGGGTGGAAGCCAGGGAAAAGGTGGAATTCGAACTGGACCGCGACGACGATGGAGATCTGGAACTCCTTTTGGTGGATTTTCTCAACGCCGTCATCTATGAGATGGCTCTGAGGAAAATGTTGTTCAGCCGTTTCGAGATCCGTATCGATGACGATAAGCTCCACGCTGTGTTGTGGGGCGAACCGGTTGACAGGCAAAAGCATGCGCCGGCGGTCGAAGTCAAAGGGGCGACTTATACCGAGTTGAAGGTGTCCGAAGCGAGGCCGGGACGATGGGTGGCCCAATGTGTCCTTGACGTGTGAGGGTAGAGGAATGGACAAGCGCCAACTTGAACGAATCGATGAAACCCTCTGGCGCATCGCGCCCAAGGGTGGAATGCGGGTACCGGTCATAATTTTCGCCGACGAGGCATTGATCGAGGAAATGGATGATAAGGTGGCCGAACAGGCCATCAACGTGACCACCTTGCCCGGCATCGTCGGAGCCTGTTACGTGATGCCTGATGCCCATTGGGGGTATGGTTTTCCAATTGGAGGGGTCGCGGCTTTCGATCCGGGGGAAGGCGGCGTTGTCTCCGCAGGTGGGGTGGGATTCGACATTTCCTGCGGCGTGCGAACCCTCGAGACGGGGTTGCGCCGTGACCATATCGAACCTGTGAAGAAGGCCTTGGCCGAAGCGCTGATGAGTGCGGTGCCGGTGGGAGTTGGAAGCCAGGGCCAGATCCGTCTCGATGACAGGGAGATGGAAGCCATGCTTGCCGGGGGAGCTCAGTGGGCGGTGGAACGGGGCTGGGGGCAGCCGGCCGATCTGGACAGAATCGAGGAGAACGGCCGCATGGCAGGCGCCGATCCGAAACAAGTATCGAAGAAGGCCCGGCAACGCCAGCGCCAGGAAATGGGAACGCTGGGGTCAGGCAATCATTATCTGGAGGTCCAGGAGGTCGAGCGGGTCTTCGATCCCCAGGCTGCCGCGGCTTTCGGGCTTCATGAAGGGGACATGGTGGTGACGATCCATTGTGGTTCACGAGGTTTGGGACATCAAATCGGGACCGAATTCATGAAAAAGATGCAAAAAGCAGCCAGGGAAGCGGGTATCGCGCTTCCGGACCGGGAGCTCGCCTGTGCGCCGCTCGATTCTCCTGTCGGCAAGAGTTATCTGGGGGCGATGCGCGCCGGCATCAACTGCGCCCTGGCCAACCGGCAGATCATCACCCACCTGGTACGGCAGGTGTTTTCGCATTTCTTTCCCCACGCCGATCTGCGCCTGATCTACGATGTATCCCACAATACCTGCAAGCAGGAAAGTCACGAGATAGAAGGCAAGCGGCGCCAGGTCTATGTGCACCGCAAAGGGGCGACAAGGGCCTTTGGGCCGGGGCATCCGGCCATACCGGGGGGGTTCAGGCAGATCGGCCAGCCGGTGATCATTGGCGGTTCCATGGGAACGGCGTCTTATATTTTGGTGGGTACCAGGGAAGGTGAGCAAAAGGCCCTGTCCTCGGCCTGTCATGGCGCGGGCCGTAGATTGAGCCGACGGCAGGCGCACAAGACCTGGCAGGGGCAGCGGGTCGTCAGTGACCTGGAGCAGCAGGGCGTGATCGTGCGCAGTCCTTCCTTCCGAGGTGTCGCCGAAGAAGCACCGGGCGCTTACAAGGATGTGGATGCGGTGGTCCGGGTGGCGGACAAGGCGGGACTCGCCCGTTTGGTGGCGCGCTTGCGTCCTTTGGTGTGCATCAAGGGATAGCCGGCTTCGAGGGGGGCTCGTTGCCGCCGCCTGGCTCACGCCAGCAATACTGCGATGACGCCGGTGATGAAGATTCCGTCGAAGGTTCCTGCGCCGCCGATAGAGGCGAGGGGGGCGCCCATTTGCCGGATGTGCTTCAGGTGAAGCAGGTCGGCGCCAATCAGAACACCCAGAGTGCCACAGATGTAGGCAAAAGGCGCCCGGTATTCCTCACCCAGCAGAATCGCGACGATGGCCGCCGTCAAGGGGGCCACCAGGATCGGCATACCGATTCCCAGACCCGGTATCGGCCGGCTCAGAAAATAACTGACGGCGGTAACGATGGCGATCCCCAGCACCAGAGGGGGGAGGGGCAGATCCAGTCGATTGACCAGGTAGCCCGAGAAAAGAAGAGGGATCAGGCAACCTCCCACATTGACGGCAATGATGGTCTTCCCGGTGAAAGGGATGGGCGGGGGCTTCAACAAGCCAAAAGGGGTCTCGATGACTTCTGGAGGGCGGGAGGCTTCGATCGTGAACAGGGGAATATTGATCCAGCTCCCCAACAAGGAGCCCAGCAGCATGGTCATGGTGGCCTGGGGCGACAGGCCCAGTTTCTCGAACGACAGACTGATCAATTGCAACTGGATGAAAGTCAGCAGAAAGACCAGGAGAAAAAAGAACAGCAGGAAATGAAATACAGAGAAGGGGTTTCGCATCGTCAGGTACCCTCCCGCCAAGAGGCCAAATAGGCTTTTTGTTCTTCGGTCAGACTGTCGATGCCGATGCCCATCGTCTCCAGCTTGAGGCTGGCCACGAGGTCGTCGATGTGCGTCGGGACGGGATAGACTCTGGGGGGCAACTTTTCTTCCTGTCTCCATAGGTGCTCGACGGTCAAAGCCTGATTGGCGAAGCTCATGTCCATGACCGCTGCCGGATGTCCCTCGGCGGCGGCCAGGTTGACCAGCCGGCCCTCTGCCAGGAGGCGGATCCTGCGTCCGTCGGCAAGACGATATTCCTCTACGTGAGCGCGGGGGCGGCTTTTGTCCCGGGAAAGCGACGCCAACGCCTCGATGTTGATTTCCACGTTGAAGTGTCCGGAATTTGCGAGTACACAGCCATCCTTCATGGCCTCGAAATGGGCTTTGTCGACGACATGCTTATCTCCTGTGGCGGTGACGATGAAATCGGCGATCGCGGCGGCCTCGGACAAGGGCATCACCTGGAAGCCATCCATCACCGCCTCCAGCGCCCTCAAGGGCTGTACCTCGGTGACGATCACCCGGGCGCCATGCCCCTTGGCGCGCATGGCGATTCCCCGCCCGCACCACCCATAGCCGCAGACCACGAAGTGCTTGCCGGCAAGGAGGATATTGGTGGCCCGGATGATGCCATCCAAGGTGCTTTGGCCGGTACCATAGCGGTTGTCGAAAAGATGTTTGGTCATGGCATCGTTGACGGCGACGATGGGGTACCCCAGCGCCCCGTCCCGGGCCATGGCGCGCAGTCGTATCACGCCGGTGGTGGTTTCCTCCGTGCCGCCTGTGATTTCATCGATTTGTTGCGGTCTTTCCCTATGCAAGGTGGAGACCAGGTCGGCTCCATCGTCCAGAGTGATCTGAGGATGGGTGTCTAGAACCGCCCGAATGTGGGCGTAATAGGTGTCGGGATCCTCGCCGCGGCGGGCGAAAACGGGAATACCGTCATGTTGCACCAGGGCTGCGGCGACGTCGTCTTGGGTGCTCAAGGGGTTGCTGGCGCAAAGCGCCACTTCCGCCCCGCCCGCCTTGAGGGTGCGCGCCAAGTTCGCGGTTTCGGTGGTGATGTGAAGGCAACCCCCGACTCTCAGTCCGAGCAAGGGCTTGGATGCTTCGAAACGGGTGCGAATACTGCCGAGTACCGGCATTTCCATCGCCGCCCAGAGAATTCGGTTTTCTCCCCGTTCTGCCAGTTGCGGATTGGTAATATCAAAAGACGCTTGCATGTATGGCCTGAAATGGTTGGAGGCGTTTCAAGGATATCACTGAAAAGATGGCAGGCCCAATTCCTTCAGCCGCTTTCCCAGTGTCTTTTCATCGGTGAAAAGGATGGCGCGCCAGCCTCGTTGCCGGGCTCTTTCCACATTGCCGGGGCTGTCGTCGATAAAGAGAATGGATTCGGCAGAAAGCCCGAGGTCCCGCGCAATGTCATCGAACAGCGAGGAGTCGCGTTTGCCCTTGCCCAGGCGGCAGCTGATGTAGAGGCGGTCGAAATGAGAGTAGAGGTCATGACGCCGGTCAAGTTCATCCAGCCATTCGGTCTGGTCGCTCAAAATTCCGACCAGAATGCCACATCGCCGCAGCCAATCCACCAGATCGAGCATGGAAGGCCGGATGACGAAGCGTCTCAGGATCGATTCCCGCATTTTCTCCGGCTTTCCCTCGAGGCCGGTTTCCGTTTCCATGAGGCGCCAGAAATCCTCTTCCGTCCCATGCCCCGTGACCCAACCGGAATCGTAGACGGCGTTCATTCCAGCGGAAAAGATGTCTTCGACGTCCAGTCCCTGGGACTCGGCAAGCGCCTTGAGTCCCTCGCGAAAACCTTCTTCTGCGATGACGCCACCAAAATCGAATAAAACTGCCTTGATCATGCATTGCCCCCGGTTTCAACGGCAGGCATTGTGTCACAGTGCGGTGAGCGGGCCAAACAAATCCCCGATCATGCGACAAATCGGTTCCGCTTCCGCTTGCCACCTGTCATTTTGTCGGAGGGGGCGGGAAGGGTCTGTCAGCGGTTGGGGAGGGCTGCGCCGGGCCTGAATTTATGGACGAATTTCGGTTCGGCGGAGTCTTCCCGGATCCCAAAAAACGAACCGATAGGTGTTGAGTCGCTTCCGGTCCCCTAGTGTCTCCCCAATTTTCCCAAGCGGTCAGCGCAAGGCATTGATATACGGATAAAAAGGGGTTCAAAACGAGAGGATCGGGGTTCCTGATCGGGTAAAATGTGTATAGCAATAACCCATTGAA
>Ga0256839_1000783_pt1 | contig 40689 bp, 32 predicted proteins | sample 354166metaG_FD_185968 | JGI IMG/M metagenome (GOLD analysis project Ga0256839, IMG submission 185968) | Hydrothermal vent microbial communities from Mid Atlantic Ridge, Atlantic Ocean - 354-166 | ecosystem: Environmental > Aquatic > Marine > Hydrothermal vents | place: Atlantic Ocean: Mid...
TTAAATAATTTTTTTAAAAAATCTGGAAAAAGGCACCCCAAACCAGCATTTAATATCCTTGCCATCATTACAGCCATAAAGTGAAATGACAATCATTTCCGCTCTTCCAATAATATTTTCTATGGGCACATAGCCAATAGCGGATAAAATACGGCTGTCCGCAGAATTATCCCTGTTGTCACCCATGGCAAAAATATGTCCTGCCGGCACGCGATAAAGACGGGTATTATCAAGTCGCCCCCTATCCGTGCGTTCCGCAATATGATACCCGCGACCTTGCGCGTTTTTTTCATTGTATTCTACGACAGAAACCATATCTCCCGCTGGTTCCCGGTAACGATAGCTCTTTTTAAATATACGCGGTAAAATCTGGCCATTATGAACAAGCCGCCCGCCCGCGAGCTGTATTTCGTCTCCGGGCAATCCAATAACGCGTTTGATCATGACCCGGCTTGGGTCTTTGGGGTCGGCAAAAACCACCACATCACCTCTTTGCGGCAATGAGCCCATAACGCGCCCCTTGGCAGAGATTAAACTGCGGCCAAAAGGAATGCTGTAACGGGAATAACCATAAGCATATTTGCTCACAATAACCCGGTCACCGACTTCCAATGTGGGCACCATGCTTTCCGATGGCCATATTTCATATTGGGCATAAGCAAAGCTGTGAACACATAAAAAAGCCACCATAATAATCAGCGGCTCTTTAGCAAAATTCCATATTCTCTGACTAATTGTTTTTTCTGGCATCTTTGTCCATATCCTTACCATCATCCTTGACCAAAATTGCGATATAACCAGAGTAAAACTTTTTTGAGGCAGAATATATAGATAAAAATAAAGAAAACTTGTATTTCGCCCTTGCAGTGATGAAAAATGGCCTTATATAAGCTCCATGAACACTGAAATATAACTTAGGATAATTGATTCAGGCCATAATGGCTGATGATATATCCCCTGAAAGATAAGAGGATAGTATGGGTAAAGTAATCGGAATTGACTTAGGTACGACGAATTCGTGTATCTCCATCATGGACGGCGCAAAGCCAAAGGTTATCGAAAATGCAGAAGGCGGAAGAACAACACCTTCCATGGTGGCCTTCACGTCAGATGGTGAACGACTGGTAGGACAGCCTGCAAAACGTCAGGCCGTCACAAATTCGGAAAATACATTATTTGCCATCAAGCGACTGATTGGCCGGACTTTTGATGATAAAGCCACCCAGAAAGACATCGAAATGGTGCCTTTCAAGATCATTAAAGCCGACAATGGTGATGCATGGGTCGAAGCTCAGGGCGAAGAATACAGCCCCAGCCAGATTTCGGCGTTCATCTTGCAGAAAATGAAAGAAACCGCTGAAGAATATCTTGGTGAGCCGATCACCCAGGCCGTCATTACGGTTCCGGCATATTTTAATGACGCCCAGCGTCAGGCCACCAAAGATGCCGGCAAGATTGCCGGACTCGAAGTTCTGCGCATTATCAATGAGCCAACCGCTGCGGCGCTTGCTTACGGTATGGACAAGGAAGACGGCAAAACAATCGCGGTTTATGACCTTGGCGGCGGAACATTTGATGTCTCCATCCTTGAGATTGGTGATGGTGTATTCGAAGTTAAGTCCACAAACGGCGATACATTCCTCGGCGGTGAAGATTTCGACATGCGCTTGGTGGAATATCTTGCCGCTGAATTCAAAAAAGAAAACGGTATTGATCTGAAAAGCGACAATATGGCCTTGCAACGGCTGAAGGAAGCCGCTGAAAAAGCCAAAATTGAACTTTCCAGCGCGCAACAGACCGAAATCAACCTGCCGTTCATTACCGCAGATGCCTCCGGCCCAAAACATTTGACGCTGAAACTTACCCGCGCCAAATTCGAAGAGCTGGTTAAAGATTTCGTACAGCGTACCATTGCCCCTTGTAAAGCGGCCCTGAAAGATGCCGGCCTTACCGCAAGTGACATTGACGAAGTTGTTATGGTCGGCGGCATGACCCGCATGCCTAAAATCACCGAGGTGGTCAAAGAATTCTTTGGACGCGAGCCGCATAAAGGCGTCAACCCTGACGAAGTCGTTGCCATGGGCGCGGCCATTCAGGCCGGCGTTCTTCAGGGTGATGTGAAAGACGTGCTTCTTCTTGATGTCACGCCCCTGTCCCTTGGTATTGAGACATTGGGCGGCGTATTCACACGGCTTATTGATCGCAACACAACGATCCCGACCAAAAAATCTCAAACTTTTTCTACAGCCGAAGACAATCAGTCCGCCGTGACCATTCGGGTCTTTCAAGGCGAGCGCGAAATGGCCGCAGATAATAAGATGCTGGGCCAGTTTGATCTGGTCGGCATTCCGGCGGCGGCGCGCGGCGTGCCTCAGGTGGAAGTTACCTTTGACATCGATGCCAACGGTATCGTCAATGTATCCGCCAAGGATAAAGGCACCGGCAAGGAACAGCAGATTCGCATTCAGGCGTCTGGTGGCCTAAGTGATGATGACATTGAAAAAATGGTCAAAGACGCTGAAGCCAACGCTGAAGAAGATAAAAAACGCCGCGAATTGGTTGAAGTACGCAATCAGGCCGAGGGCGCTGCCCATGCCGCAGACAGCCAATTGAAAGAACATGGTGACAAGATCTCTGCGGAAGACAAAACGGCCATCGAAGACGCCGTCAAGGCCGTAAGAACAGCGTCTGAAAGCGAAGATGTCGCCGCCATCAAGGCCGCCATAGATACTTTGCAGCAGGCCTCTATGAAATTAGGCGAAGCCATCTATAAAGATCAGGCAGAGGCTGCTGGTACAGAAGGACCAGAAGGTGATGCAGGCGCGACAAATAATGCAGATGATGATGTGGTCGATGCCGACTTTGAAGAAGTAGACGAAGACAAAAAATAATTTGTTCCAATGAGTGAACTTGTGATCAAATTATATTATCATCTAAAATCGACATGACATATTGCCGTCCTGCCTAACAGCAGGACGGCATGTGCATGTAGGGTAGAAAACCGGGATTACCATGGCCAAAATCTGTTTTTATGAAATACTCGAAGTGGAGCGTAATGTCTCTGCGGCGGATCTGAAAAAATCATACCGTAAAATGGCCATGCAATATCATCCGGACCGCAACCCCAATGATGCCGAAGCCGAAGCAAAATTCAAAGAGATCAGCCAAGCCTATGATATCCTCAAAGATGATCAAAAACGCGCGGCTTACGATCAATATGGTCATGCCGCCTTTGAGAATGGCGGCGGCGGCCCGGGCGGCATGGGCGGCGGCTTTGACGGGGCTTTCTCTGATATATTCGAAGATTTATTTGGCATGGGCGGCGGCCGGGGCGGACGCCGTAGTGGCCCGAGCCGCGGGGTCGACCTGCGCTATAATCTGACCATAACCCTTGAGGATGCCTTCACAGGCAAAGAAGAAAAAATTACGATCCCGACATCAGTTTCCTGCGAAGGCTGTGATGGTACCGGCGCAAAGGCGGGATCAAAGCCTGAACCCTGCGGCGGCTGTAACGGGATCGGCAAGGTCAGAACCCAGCAAGGATTTTTCACCGTAGAACGTACCTGCCCAAGATGTCAGGGCCAAGGCAAAGTCATTGCCAATCCCTGCGGCGAATGTCACGGCACAGGCAGCATACAAAAGAAGAATACCCTATCCGTTAAAATTCCTGCGGGCGTTGAAGACGGCACAAGAATCCGGCTTCAGGGCAAAGGCGAAAGCGGGGCTTTAAATGGCCCGAGCGGCGATTTATATATTTTTATTTCTCTGGAATATCACCCCATTTTTCAACGTGACGGTGCTGATATCTACTGCAATGTTCCCATCGCGCTTACCACAGCCGCGCTTGGCGGTGAAATTGATGTCCCCACGGTAAATGGCGGCAAGGCCAAAGTAAAAATCAATGCGGGTAATCAGACCGGCAAACAATATCGCCTGAAGAACAAAGGCATGCCCATATTGCATTCTGAACAATTTGGCGACATGATTATCCAAACCGTTGTTGAAACACCTGTTGATATGACCAAGAAACAAAAAGAACTTCTTCGGGCCTTCGCCAATGAATGCGGCGATAACGTCAGCCCTGAATCTTCCGGATTTTTTAACAAGGTCAAAGAATTATGGGAAGACCTTACGGACTAACCTGTAAAGCATTCTGCGGAAATTAGGCCTCTATTTTTGCAAGATCGGCTTTAAGCTGGCTGAATAATTCAATCTGGTCATCCAGTTTATTTTCATCGATTGTGCCCAATAACTCATCCACCCATCCTTTATGGATTTTGATGGCATGTTTTAATGTTCTGCGGCCTTCGCTGGTCAGGGCCACACTATACACCCGGCGGTCTGTGGGCAAGGCCCATTTTTCCACGAAACCGTCTTTCATAAGGCGGCTTACCATACCTGTGGTATTGGCATTGGAAACCAAAAGCATCCGGGACAGCTCGCTCATGGTAATGACCCCGCCCGGCGTGCGATCTACGGCGACCATAACATCAAATTTTGCCAATGTCAGCGGCGTATGCTCTTTCATCCGTTTATTTAATATCTGTACAACCCGTGTTGAGCTGGCCAGCATTCTGACCCAGAGTTTCAATTTTTTCTGATCTTCGTCATCCATGTTTATTTTTGTCATATGGGTTATATCCTCTCTTCAAAGGGTCAAAATAATTATCCTGTTAAATTATTTTTCTCATTGGCGACCCTATCCTTTTAAGCCTTAAATAAATTGTTATACATCAAGTTTCTCAGTTTAATTTAGAGAGTAAAGTAATTTTTCTGTTTCCTTAAGCCATCAAAAAATTTTATTTTATAAGTTAAGTATTTTCTTTTAAGCTTAAAATAAATATGTTACATTTTTTTGTTATAAAAATTGGAATAAAATATGCGCGCTAATATTCTGGAGCCTATTGTAATTAATGGTATGGTTGTCCCCAACAGGACTGTCGTCCCCGCCATGGTCACCCGATTATCCGCAGAGGATGGCTATGTCAATCAGGACATCATTGATCGCTACGTAAGCTATGCCAAAGGCAATGTCGGCCTGATCATTGTGGAGGCTATGGCGATCCACGAGTCTAAATCCGGCCCCTTACTGCGTATTTCAGATGATAGATTCATCGATGGCCATAAAAAACTCACTCAGGCCATTCATGACACCAGCTCTTCCAAAGTCGTGCCTCAAATCATTCACTTTATGAAAGTGGCCCGCTCTGGCTGGCGTCAGACCATTGACATGCTGTCAGAAGAAGACATTGTCACCATCATCCGTGATTTTGGCGATGCTGCCGCGCGGGCAAGAGAAGCGGGCTATGACGGTGTGGAGCTTCATTCGGCCCATGCCTATACGCTCTCGTCTTTCCTGTCGCGCCATAATCGGCGCCGCGACCGGTATGATGGCCGCTCCCTTGAGGGAAGGCTCAGAATGTTTGGTGATGTGATGGCAGAGGTCCGCGCAAAGGTCGGAGCCGATTTTCCTGTTGGCGTGCGGTTTCTGGCCGATGAGATGATCAAGGACGGCTATACACTCGAAGACAGCCGCCTGATCGCGCTGCGTATGGCACAGCTTGGCGTTGATTATATTTCCCTGTCTGTCGGCGGCAAATTTGAAGATGCCATTTTAAAAGAAGGTCAGCCCCCCTACCCCTATACCGGATATTCCGGCGAACGCTGTATGCCGGGGGCGTCTTTCCCTAAAATGCCCCATGTACATTATGCCGCCGCCATCAAGGAAATGATCAACAGCAAGGGGTTTGACATTCCCGTTATTTCAGCAGGCAAAATAAACAGTCCGGAAGATGCCGAACAGCTGCTCAGGGACGGCAAAGCCGACATGATCGGGATGGCGCGTCAACTGCTTGTAGACCCCAACTGGCCAAAAAAAGTCATCGAAAATCGCGAAGAAGACATCATCCCTTGCGTCTATTGCAATGTTTGCAAGCAGCTTGATGAGAATTTTAAAGAAGTCACCTGCTTTTTATGGCCCAAGGGACATTTGCAGGCCCCGGATTATGACCCGGGTAGCCTATCCCCCACGTGGGCAAGCTCAGAAGCGTTAAGCGCCGAATATACGAATGGAGCCGTAAAATTAAAATGGCAAAGGGCAGAGGGTGAAATATCCGGCTATGACCTTTACCGCGCTGAGGACAATGGTCTGGTCAAGATCATACAGGCCAAAAAAGGCACTGGTTTTACCGACAAATCAGTTCTCGGCGGCCTCAAATACAGCTATTATATCCGCGCCTACACAAAATCAGGCCAGTCAAGCGCGCCGTCAAACATGATAGATCTTGACCTGCCCATAGAAGATTTTACGCCCCAAATGCCTGAAAAATAATCCATCTTGTGGATAGAATTGACGGGCTTTTACTCATCTGACGATACAGATAACTTTTGCCACCGACAGGTTTTTTCTTAAGTCCTGGCCTGCCGCAAGGAAATTTTGCGGCGTTAAATATTCTGTATCCTGCCTTTCTATCGGTTCTTTGATCGTGGCAAACCCGGCACGTTTAATCAAATGAGTGACAGTATTGGGCAATGAGGAATAGGCACGCCCCCGGCGCACAGATCCCGCAACATGAACCCCGACCATATTGCCGGCTTTATTGACGATCGGCCCGCCGCTGATGCCGCCCAAGGATAAAAAATGATCCGGAAAGCGCCGCTTTTCAGCCCAGACCAGAACAGACTCTTTGCCCGCTTGTGCGCCTCGGACATTTAATATTCTGCGCCCGATCAGGCGTGAATAAACATCTCCCGGCTCACCCCTTGGGTAGCCAAAATGAAATCCTTCTGCGTTATAATTCAAGACCTGGCTTTCAATCTGAATGGGCATGGCCCCTGCCTGTGTCTTAAAAATACTGACATCTGCGCTCGGATGTTCAATAAGATCTGTGGCAAGATAACCTTTGTTATGGCTGACCTGTAAAATCAGTTGGTCACAGCCGTTTGTCACATGTTTTGCGGTGACCCATATTCCATCCCTTGAAATAGAAAATGCGGTGCCGGTGGCTATTGTTCTCTGAGATTTTTTTTCCACCTCAATAATGATATTGCCATCATGGCGGCTTTTATCCTTAAGCGGCCCCTGTCCTTCCGGCCTTGGCGGCGGCAAAGGCGCAAGTATTTTTTCATTCGGGCCCGGCACCGAAGAAATCGGCGGCAGTTTGACATAAGGCCCCTCTTCCCACAGGTCACCAAAAATAGTGAGCGCAAGCAAAATTATAATCCAGGGAATAACCTGTGTTTTCATCGGCGCTAGACCGATATCGCCGCAGCGTTGAGTAAGGCAACGGATATTTTACCGGAAAATAACAAAATAGCCGGCCCGATTTCATCCCGCGCGATCCGTCCCTGCAAATCATCAATAATGAAATGGGCCGCATAAAAGGCAAATATCTGAACGGTTAAAGCCACCAGGCCCCAGATGATAATATCCCAGTGATTAACGCTGCCGGCAAGACAAACCGCAAGCGGGATCGCAAGCCCCAGAATGCCGGCGGAGAATGATATCGCCGCTGAGATATTGCCTTCTTTAATCATCGTCATTTCATGGAAAGGTGTGACTTTCTCATAAATATACACGGCGATGACAAACATCGATAAACTGACAAGGAAATGCAGCAGAAAAAACGGCAGGCCCGAAAAGATACTATCTAATATTGCTAACATATATCATCCCTGTTTTTTAAAGAGGTCGGCCTGTTTTTAAAGAGGCCTCTTTTAATCCCGAATACAAAAAAACTGCCCATAATGATTATGGGCAGTTTAGCAATATTTTTCGTAACGTCACAATAAAATCTAGCGGGAATAAAATTCCACAATAAGATTTGGTTCCATTTGAACCGGATAAGGAATTTCATCCAATGTGGGAACGCGCAGGAAAGTTACTTTCGTGCCGTTATTTTCCAAGGCCAGATATTCCGGGATATCACGCTCGTTAGAGCCAATACCCTGAATAACCATAGGGATGTTACGGGATTTTTCACGAATTTCAACCACATCACCGGCTTTCACGCGGTAACTTGGAATATTTACTTTTTTGCCATTAACCGTCACATGAGCATGATTGACGAATTGACGCGCAGAAAAGATTGTAGGGACGAATTTAGCCCGGTAAACCAGCGCATCCAACCGGCTTTCCAACAGACCAACCAGAATTTCACCCGTGTCACCACGTTTACTGTCGGCATCTTTATAAACACGTTTAAACTGTTTTTCGGTAATATCGCCGTAATAGCCTTTCAGCTTTTGCTTGGCGCGCAGTTGAATACCATAATCTGATAGCTTGCTGCGGCGTCCCTGGCCATGCTGGCCCGGGCCATATTCGCGGGAATTTACCGGAGATTTGGGACGACCCCAGATATTTTCGCCCATACGGCGGTCAATTTTATATTTGGCTTGTGTACGTTTTGTCATTTTATAGAATCGCTTCTGTTAAATTGTTGAAATCAGCGCCATGAAAAAGGATTTGCCCAAAGACAAAAACACTCCATGCAACCCAAGATTCTCGCCTGAGTCATTCACGTTGGGCGGAATATAGCCGGCAATTACCGAAAGTCAATTGAAAAGGGCCTTGACCCCGCCTATTCGCCCTCTTTCTTTTCCAATTCAGCCTTTTCCGCGATCCAGCCCGGCCCGCCGCCGGTGGCAAGAGCTTTAATCACCCCGCGAAGCGTGCTGACTTCCTCGTGGGTTAGCTCGGATCGTTTGAAAATATTTCGTAAATTTCGCTTCATGGTCGCCCGGCGTTGTTCATGACGGAAATATCCCGCCTCGGTCAATTCGGTCTCCATATGATCAAACAGCTTTTGCAGGTCTTCTGATGAGGCAGGTGTCGTGTCCAGCTGCGGGGTATATTGATCCGGCTGATCTGTTCCTGTCTGGAACCATTCATAAGACATAAGGATCACCGCCTGCGCCAGATTGATCGAGGCAAAAGCCGGGTTAAGCGGTACAGATACGATCGCATCCGCCAGCGCCACATCATCATTCTTCAGGCCGGCCTTTTCCGGCCCGAATAGCAAGCCGACCTTCTGACCCTCCCCCGTATAAGCCCGCATGAGCCCCGCACATTTTTTTGGTGTGATCACGGTCTTGATCATATCACGGCGCCGCGCTGTGGTGGCATAGACATAACTCAGATCAGCAATGGCTTCGGCTGTACTATCATACACGCGCGCCTTTTCCAGCACAATATCCGCGCCCGCCGCTGCCGGAACAGCGTCCGGATTGGGCCAGCCATCGCGTGGGCAGACCAGCCGCAAATCGGTCAGGCCAAAATTATACATGGCGCGCACGGCCTTGCCTATATTCTCGCCAAGCTGCGCCCCAATCAAAATAATTGCCGGGCCACTTCGCGTGATAATCTCATTTTCCAAACTGTTGGTGCCTGCCATGTGATCTCCTTTACGGGTTCTGTACAATAGAACGGGGGGGGATAATCATTTCAGGGATTTGCCATAAGGGTTATCGCCTTTGCGCAGCAGCAGGCGGATTGGCACGCCGGGTAGTTCAAAATCCCAGCGGATTTCATTAAGCATATAACGCTCATAACTGCGGGCCACATCAGCGGGACGGTTACAGAATATGGCAAATGTAGGCGGGCGGGTTTTAATCTGTGTCATATAACGCATTTTTATGCGTCGGCCCTTGACCGAAGGATGGGGGTGATAAGCCATAGTGGCCGCCAGCCATTTATTCAGCTTGGCCGTACTGACCCGCCGGTTCCACAAGCGGTAAGATTCAAAAACCGCCGGCATTAATTTATCGACGCTCCTGCCGGTCAAGGCGGATATGGGCACCACCGGAATGCCTTTAACCTGCGGCAGGGAATGCTCAAGGGTTTCCTGAATATCTTTCATCACTTCCTGACGGTTTTCCATCATGTCATATTTATTCAACGCGATGACCAGCGCCCGCCCTTCCTGCACGATCAGGCTGGCAATATTCAAATCCTGCTTTTCAAAAGGCATGGTCGCATCAATCATCAGCACTACCACCTCGGCAAAATTAAGCGCGCGAATGGTATCGGCGACGGACAGCTTTTCCAGCTTTTCCATCACCTTTGATTTACGGCGCAAACCCGCCGTATCGAACATACGTATTTCGCGGACCCCATTCGGGCCTTCATAATAATAGGTAACGCCGATGGAATCGCGGGTCAGGCCGGCCTCGGGGCCGGTGATTTGACGTTCTTCGCCAAGCAAATAGTTGACCAACGTGGATTTTCCCACATTTGGCCGCCCAACAATGGCCATTTGCAGCGGCAGGCCACTATCTATTTCAGTCGCATCAGCTTCTTCATCACTGACCTCATCCCTGATTGATATGGACTTGCTTATGACTTCTTCCGGCTCTTCTTCTACGGTAAGCCCTTGTTCAAGAATGACTTGATCAAAGGCTTCGATCAATTCGGAAAGCCCCTCGCCATGTTCCGCAGAAATCGGTACGGGATCCCCTATCCCCAGGGAAAAAGCCTCAAATACGCCGGCTTCGGCGGCACGTCCTTCACATTTATTACAAACCAGAATCACCGGCGTTTTCCCCCGGCGCAATAGATCGGCAAAATATTTATCCAGCGGCGTAACCCCGGCGCGGGCATCAATCATAAACAGGACAAAATCCGCCTCTTCAATGGCGATATTGGTTTGCACCCGCATGCGCGCCGACAGCTTGGTATCGCCGTCTTCCTCAAGGCCCGCCGTATCAATGGCCAGAAAATTCATTCCGCCCAGGCTTGCCTTGGCCTCCCGCCGGTCACGGGTCACCCCGGGCGTATCATCCACAAGGGCCAGCCTCTTTCCGACAAGCCTGTTAAATAAAGTCGATTTACCCACATTGGGCCGGCCAATCATCGCCACCTTAATCGTCATGGTTATTTCCAAATCTTAGGCATTACACAATCGTACGCCATACAACATTTGGCCCGTCTTTACGCAAAACGGGCCAAAAAAGCAATCACTATCATTTTAAAAACTGTTACAGTCTTAATCTTGTGGCTTACCTTAGAGCGACAAGTTCCGCATCACGGGTCAGAAAATAAAGCGTTTCATTGGCCACAATCGGAGCCATCTCCATATCATCCGGCATTTCCATACCACTTATGAATGAGCCATCATAAGGCGATAATGACACCGCATAGCCATGGGATGACGTGACAATCAAGCGATCCCCGGCCAAGGTCGGGCCATGCCATAAAACGGCTTCTTTGCGGCGATCCGGGTCTTTAAATCTTTCCAACTGGCGCACCCAGCGTACAAGGCCGGACCGGCGGGTTATGCAAACCACCTGTCCCTCGGGCGTCACCACATAAATATAATCCCCGGCAACCCACGGCGTATGTTTTGAGCCGATATTCTGCTCCCAAATACGCACCCCTGAGCGAAGATCGATGGACACCATGCGCCCACTGTGACTGATGGCATATATTTTACCATCAAAAACCACCGGATGACCATCAATGTCCCGCAAGGTTGACATGGCCGTCAGGCGGCCCTGGGTATTCAATGTATCCGACCAGAGTACGCGGCCATTTTCTACCCTCATGGCATATAGTTCGCCCGATGAATAGGCCGAGATTACCGTATTGCCAATAACCGCAGGGCTTGCCGCACCCACCAGACCAGCATTTTCAGAAATGCCAACCTCACTCCATAAGATTTTACCATCCGCCGCATCAAGCGCATAGGTCTGGTTATCATGGGTTAAGGCAAAAACCCGCCCATCCGCATAAGTCGGTGCGCCGCGCATCGGAACGCTCAATCTGGTCAGCCAGATTATCTCTCCCGTTGCTTTGGACAATGCCGCCACATGACCGTAACCATTTGTAATATAAAGCGCATCTGGCCCAGCCGAAACGCCGCCTCCATATGAGATATTCTCAGTTTCGCCCGGTTCCTTAAATTCTTTTTGCCATAATTTCTTTCCCGTTTCCGCATTCAGGGCTGTCACTTTGGACATGGCATCCATCGCATAGATCACCCCATCCTGCACCACAGGCATGCTGACGATACTGCGCCGGTTGTTTGACTCTTCACCAATATCTGTGGACCATATTTTTTTGGGATTATTGCCAAGGCTCAAATGCTGCATAACATGATGTTGGTTACCGCCGGCCTGCGCCCAGTTCTTATTGACATAGGGCTTCGGCAATTGAACCTGAAGATTGGCTAAATCGGCATTTTCTGTTAAGGTTTGTTCAAAAGTCAGAACCGGAATACGTTCCCCCGTTAGTCTTTTTTTATCCTTGCTATCCTCGGATGATCCGCTACAGGCTGCGATGGCCGCACTTAAAACGCTGATTAAGATTACTTTGGAAAATACTGTCACTGATTTATTCTTCGAAACCATTTGCGGCCCATCCTTAACGATTATTTTTATTCTATAACGGATTGAAAGTCTTTTGCCCGGCTTTTAACATTATGCGGTGCTTCCAGATCCTGTTCTAATTCTATTAACAGTCGTTTGGCTTCTTCGCCTTTACCGTTCGCTAACGCGGCCATGGCCAATAGCTCCTTGGCCATATATTTCCAACTGTTGCCTTCAATCGTCAAGGGAGCCAGACGTGCTTTTATGTCATCATATGAGGCCGTATCCAAAATAATCATCGCCGCTTTCAAGCTCGCCAGATCCCGATAGACCTTGTCCACACTTGAAGAATTCACTAATAAATCCAAGATGATAACAGCCTGATCTTTATTGCCCCTGTCCAGTTCGATCTCGGCTTCTTTGAAGGCAATAAGGATTTGATAGCCGTCGACATCCGTATCTGCAAGGCTTTGAAGCATTTTCAGAGCGGCATCAATCTGGTTGGCTTCAACCTGCTGTTCGGCTTTACCATATTGATCTGCAATTTTGGCGTATTTGCTCTCATTATAATTTTTCAACGTCACATTACCGGCAACAAACAGCACGACCCCCACAAGGAATGTAATCACATATGGTCCAAATTTCTTCCACATGCTGGTCAATTGTTTATGGCGAAGGTCTTCGTCTACTTCGCGAATAAATTCTTCGGACAATCAATACTCCTGTTTTCTTATTATCCCACAAATAGCCTTTCGGCGGGTCAAGATAGCCCGGCTCTGCGCAGAAGGCAATCAGGCAATGACCGTTGCCCGTAAAAAATGGCAAATCCCCCTTGAAAAGATGGTTTAAAACCAAAAAATGTCAGGATTTAGGCTTTAATCCATAAGTATGCTCAAGGGCTGGGAATATTTTGGCCTTCACATCATCCGAATATTGTTTTACGGCAGAATCAATAGTCTCCCCCACCTCCGCATAGCGCTTGACGAATTTAGCGTTACCGGGGAAATATCCCAGCATATCCTCAACCACGAGAATCTGGCCGTCACAATCAACAGAGGCCCCGATGCCAATGGTTATAATATCCAGCTTTTCAGTGATTTCTGCCGCTAATGACCCCGCCACGCCCTCCAATACAACAGAAAAGGCACCGGCCTCTTGAATAGCAAAAGCATCATTCAGTATTTCGGTGCGCTCTTGTTCATTTTTACCTTGGGTACGATAACCGCCCATCACATGCACGGCCTGCGGACGCAAACCAATATGCGCCATGACCGGAATATTCCGGTCCACCAGAAACCTGATGGTTTCTGCCATGACAGCTCCGCCTTCGAGCTTGACAGCCGCGCATCCTGTTTCCCGTAACACGCGGGAGGCATTCTTAAAGGCCTGCTCCTTTGATTGTTCAAAAGAGCCAAACGGCATATCAAGTATCACCATGGCTTTTTGCGATCCCCGCATAACGGCCTTGGTATGTTCAATCATGGTGTTTAAGGAAACGCCGATGGTGCTTTCCATGCCATAAAGCACCATGGCCAGACTATCGCCCACCAGCAGAAAATCCACATGAGGGTCAAGGCTTGCCGCCATTGGTGCCGTATAAGCGGTGAGCGATACCACAGGGCGCGCCCCCTTTAACTTGGTAATGTCCCGAATAGTGTTACGGCGCATCTGGTTATCTGCATACATAGTAAACTCCTGACCTTTTAACTTGAAAGATATTAAGTCTCCCGAATTCCCTACCATTGTTTTTTTATAAATTTATATTTACCCCAAATCAACCGGCTTGCTCAAAAAAGGCCACTTGGCTTATAATAAATTTACTTATTAAAATCTGATATAAAACTTGATCAAATTACAAGCCTCTATATATAATATATATTTATGAATTGAAACTCGTATGAACTAAATTACCTTGCGAAAATATAATATAACCATAGCGAAACTTACATAATGTCAGATAACAACAAAAAAGATTTTAAAAAACCCGAAAAAAAAGCAACGCTGGAATTGGATCGGCACTGGCATCTTGCCACCAATGATCATGAAATTTCCCTGACCGAACTGGAATATTCCCTATTACGGTCTTATGAGAGTTTTTCACGATGGATGAAGGAATGCATGGTGGCGGCCTCTGGCTTCAACATGAGCGCCAGCGACTGTGCGATTCTTAATTTAATCGCCATGCGCGGACGGCCCAAGGGCATTACTGAAATCGCCCGCCTGCTTAATCGCGATGATAATACCAACATTCAATATTCCATCCGCAAACTGACCCAGGACAAGCTGGTCGAAAAAACATCTACCGATAACCGCCGCAAAGGTGTCCGTTACCGCGCGACCCCTTCGGGTAATGAAGTGGTGGAACGCTTTGTTGCCTTACGCAGGGGGCTTCTGATTGAAATGACTGAAGCCATTCGGGCCATGGATGAACAGCTTGCCGGCGGCAGTAAAATTCTTGACATTATGACCGGCATGTATGATCAGGGTGCGCGCATTGCCGCCACCCACAGACCATCCTTTGATGAAGAAGAATAAACAAGAGGAGTGATCCATAAAAATCAACAGAAGATCATTTTCCCTGGGCAGCGGCGCTTTCACTATGGCATTCCTGCTTGGTGACGGGGTTATTAACCTCACCCCTGCCGAAGCAAAAACACGAAAAATTCCTTTCCGAAGTTTAGATCAAAAACAAGTTTCAACTCTTGATTTTCTTTCTGATGCTATTGTGCCAGGCGCAAAATCCGCAGGACTATCCCATTTCATAGATCATCAATTGTCAGCACCGCATGAGGATAATCTCCTGATCCTGCGCTACTTACGGATAAACCCACCTTTTAAAGACTTTTATACTTCTGCCCTAAAGGCCTTTGAAATATCAGTACGGCTAAAATACAACAAACCGCCTCTTGATCTGAGTGAGGCAGAAATATCTGAATTCATCTCGATTATGAGGCAAAAAAAACCGATCGGCTGGCCAGAATTTATAGAAGAACCCAAACAAGAGGTTCCCCCTGCGCCCTTCTTTTATTTCGTCCTGCGCAGCGATGCCATTGATGTGACATATGGTACGGTGAATTCTTTTGATAATATGGATATTCCCTATATGGCTCATATTGAGCCAGCCCACCCATGGGAATCTCCCTCATGACAAATCATATTGATAAAACAGATGTCATCATCGTGGGTTCCGGCGCAGCTGGCAGCCTTATGGCGGCGAAATTATCAGAGGCCGGCAAAAAAGTCACCATACTGGAGGCCGGGCCGGAAAGAAGACTCGAAGATCTCACCAGTTCACAGATTCACGCGCGGCGCCTGAAATGGGGCGGCGACCCTGTTGAAGAAAACGGCAAGCAGCCCATTGGTAATGTCTTTAATTCAGGCTATGGTACCGGCGGATCTGCCCTGCATCATTATGCGGTCTGGCCGCGTCTGCACGGGGAAGATTTTAAAGTAAAAAGCCTGTATAATCGCGCATTTGACTGGCCAATAGACTATGATGATATCCGGCCCTATTATGACAGAATTCAACAGGAAGTCGGTATTTCAGGCGATCATACCGCTGAGATTTGGCGGCCCGAGGGAGACGCCTATCCCCTGCCGCCAGTACCCGCCTTCCAGCAAAGCGAAGTTATCGCCAGAGGGTTTGCAAAGCTTGGCAAACAGACATCCCCCCTTCCCCTCGCCGTCAATAGCCGTGATTATCAGGGGCGCCCGGCCTGTCTTTGGGATGGCTGGTGCGACGCGGGCTGTCCAACCAGGGCTTTGGCAAGCCCTCTTGCCCATTATTTACCAAAAGCCATAAAACAGGATGTGAATATCATTCATAATGCGGCGGCGGCGCGCATATTAACCGATAAAAGCGGCAAAAAAGCCATCGGCGTTAAATACCATGATAAAGATGGTGCAGAAATTATCCTCATGGCTGATATGGTTGTTCTCGCGGCCTATGCCATACAAAACCCCCGGTTGTTGCTGAATTCTGCCGATGGGGGGCTGGCCAATCGCAGCGGTCTGGTCGGCGCTTATATAATGAGCCATGCGGCGGCCCTTGTTTATGGATTGTTTGACCAGGAAACGGCGCCCTATATGGGGGCCACGGGCGGCCAGATGCTCAATCAGGACTCATACGACCATAAGGATCAACGGACACAAGGATTTGGCAGTTTTCAATGGATGATTGCGCAGGCCGTAAAACCCAATGACCTCCTGGGATACGGCGGCAGCAATCCCGGGCTTTACGGGGCGAAACTAACCGAATTCATGGCACGTGCCGCGCATCATTTTGGCACCATGACGGCTTGTGTTGAAGACCTGCCCTTACCAGAAAACCGCGTAAGTCTTTCTTCTAACAAGGATAGGTTCGGCATCCCGCTTGCCCATGCCCATCACACATCCCATGCCGATTCTTATGCTTTATGGCGGGGGGCCAAACAAGAAGGTATCGAGATTTTCAAAGCCGCAGGGGCAACAGAATTCTGGAACGGCCCCTTGGGCCCCATGCATATTATGGGCGGCACGATTATGGGCGATACTGCGGAAAATTCTGTCACTAATTCCTATGGCCAATGCCATGATATCGACAATCTTTTTATCGCCGGCCCCGGATTATTCCCCACCAGCGGCGGCGTCAACCCCACCTTCACCGTCCATGCCCTGACCCTCAGGTCATCGGAATATATTTTGAACAACTGGTCGGGCGTTATCAGTTGAAATTATATTTCACATTAAACCCGAACCAGCGCGGTGCGCGGTAAGCGACTTCGTTACAGCCGCACAATGTGGCAAGATCAAAACCCTGCGTTCCGGCACGTGCGTCCGTCAGATTACGCGCCTGAAGGGCCAGCTCCAGCGTTTCATCCGCATTGCTCCATGCCAACCGGGCATTCATCAAGAAATAGCTGTCAAACTGGTCAGCATCAAAATTTCTCAAATTATAAAAGAAGGAATCTGACCATGATGCATCGGCCAAAATGGACATCATGCCATCAAAAGCCCCCCATTCATAACGAACCAGACCTGAAAATTGAAATTCCGGAGTGTAAGTCGGGTCAACATCACGCACAACCGGGCCGCCAATACGCAAGGGAACATCTTTGACCGTGGCATTAATCCAAGAAGCGGAAAACTGTGTTAACAATCCCTCAAGTGGCGTAAACTGCAATTCCAGATCAGCACCAAAATATTCAGCATCGGCGTTCACAACAATTCCGGAAACGCCGGTAAACAGAAATGCCTGATAATCATTATAATCATAATAGAAAGCATTACCGTTAAAACGGCCACGACCATCCGCGAATGTCTTCTTAAAACCCATCTCATAGCTATATAGAATTTCCTCCTTATAGGGGATAGCATTTTCAAGGTTTGGCACCAGCGCGCCACCGGCCAACTGGGCATTAAAACTACCTGCCTTTACGCCGCGTTTTATGGACGAGAAAAGGAGCAAGTCATCATTTGGACGATAATTCAATTGAATATTTCCAGCCCAGAGCGTATCGCCCGTCGCCGCAACGAATGAGGACGGCGCCCCGCCTGGCCCGTTAAACAGGGGGCCAATTTGAAGAGGCGTGCCCTGATGAATCTCAAAAGAGCTTTGGGTAAAATAAAGATTTTGAGAAAACTCATAATCTTTTTCTTCTCTTATGATGCGAATACCGGCAATGAAGGTTAATTTGTCGCTTATGTCATATTCTATCTGACCGAATGCAGAGTATGAATTGGTCGTAAGACGGGCGTCCGATGCAAGGTCAAACGGCGCGCCGGGGACAACGCTGCCCACAGGAAACTTAAGCCCGTTGTCTGATTCATTATCAATATTCAAGTAAAACAACCCGGCTACCCAACGATGATTCTCACCTTCGCCGTTCAGGCGGACTTCCTGCGTGAAACTGGTGGCATTGACGGCAGCATAATTGGCAGATTGATTAACCGGCGCCGAATCCACATCAATAAAGAGCAACTTCTCATAATCTTTAAAATCAGAAATTACCGTTAATGTCATGCTGTCATTAACGTCCCACCCAATAGTCAAATTAACCCCGTATGTGTCGATGCTTCCCTGATCTTCAAACGCAAAATCACTGGACGTCGTAAAATCAGCACCATCCGCATCAACATAACCAAAAAAATCAGTCCCCGCGCCAAAACGGGAGGTAAGGAAAGCATCATCCGGATCATTTAACCCAAAGATACCATCATTATCCAGATCAGAGCCATAATCAGAACCATCAGGGGCAATAGACGCCCGCGTTTCCCCGGCAGCCACATCAATAACATTCACAAGTTCCGCCATGCCATTAACATTTTCAAAAACAGCAATGGTTGGTTTGGACTGATATGGCCCGGTTGCAAGCCGACTGGTCGAATAATTCCCTGAAAGGCGAACGGACAGATTTTCATTAGGCTGAAACAGAAAAATGCTTCGAGCGGAAAAAGTGTCATCATCCCCTAAATCGGCACCCGCGCCGGCACCGGGAGAACCGCCAAATTGACCTGCAGGGTAATTATTTTTTAAATAACCGTCATGCTGGCGATATTTAACAGCAAATCTTGCAGCCATCTTGTCCGAAAAGGGAATATTTAAAGCCCCTGAGATTTCGTAACTTTCGGCATTGGCAGGCGTGTCAAATAAACCCACTGTCCCGTCCACATAACCTTCAACCCCCTCAAATGTCGGTTGACGGCTAATATAATGCACCAAACCGCCAGTGGCATTACGCCCAAAAAGCGTACCCTGCGGGCCTTTGAGGATTTCAACCCGGTCTATATCAAACGTTGCAAAAGACTGCGCCTGCGCAATGGCGATATATCCCTCATCCAGATAAACCGCATTTGGCGATTCCACAATATCATTAAAATCATTTTGCGTAACGCCGCGAATGGTAAACTGGGTATTCTGACCCGCCAGATTACCGCTGATATGTACGCCGGGTACAAGGTCTGCCACCTCTGAGCTTTGCGTGACGCCCATTTTATCCAGCATCCCGCCTGAAAAAGCCGATATGGCGATACCAACATCCTGTAAATTCTGCTGACGTTTCTGTGCCGTTACCGTAATTTCTTCCAAAACAGTATTATTTTCTTGTGCGGTGGCCGGCATAGCCATTCCGAATAAAATCCCCGCCAAGGCGCTATAGCCGAGCAGGTTTTTCAATGGGTCATAATTTTTATTTGGGGTATTATCAGTCACAGTTTTCCTCCCTGTTTAATATCAATATATTTTTCTATTTGATAAATATCTTCTGAATGCCACATTCAAAAGATTTAAGCGATTATACTTTGTGATTTAATTATTTTTTTATATGTATTTTTATGATTAATTCAAGCTTAAAATATATTTATATCTTTTGTCAACCAGATTTTAATATCCCATATTCGCCTGCAAACCGAACGCTGCCCGGAATTTTTAAAAAAAACGCCCGGAAGATACCTTTGTACCTGCCGGACATACCTGCCTGTCGCTGCCCGAATTACAGCGGCTGGATTTAACGCTTGAATATATCTGCCGGACTTAAAATCGGGTCCAGAACCCCCGCTTTAAAAACAAGCAGCCTGAAAAGATAGAAGCCAAGCATGACACAGCCCGTGACAATCAGATTTGTCATGAAATTTGTGGGGATAAACAATAAAATCAGCAGAGGAATGATGCTGCCGACCCCGACAACACCAAGCAGGAAGGGCCGTGCCAAAAAATCTTTGACCAGCAAAATATATGATTGCTGCGCGCCTTTTGATCCGTTCTTAGCGCCATGTAGCAGACTTAACAGACAAATTTGCACAGCTACGATCAGAGTGATCTGCGCCAAGCCCAGCATAGAAAAATGTTCCGGGTTTGAAATTGAAAAACCCAATGCGCTCAAAACCAAAACCAGAGAGCTTCCCATAAGCAGGCCATACAACATGCTGGATATGGGCATTAACCCTGTACTCCAGAATGAAATGGCCGTTGAATGGGACATGGCAAAGCCCTGATAGGTCACCACCACCATTGCCCCGGCAATAGCCAAGATATAAACGACAGGCTCCAGGCCAGCAGGCACCACATTGAACAAGACCCCAAGGACATGAATACTGCCGAAGCCAACAAAGAAAATGATCCCCCATAATCCCCGGCTGATCCATGATCTATCTGGCCGCAACAGGGCCCGCCACGCCTTGGATGGCACGCCCATATGGGTCAAATGAAAGAACGTCTTTCCCACACCTGTGATCAATAAACCAAGAATAATCCCCGGCAAAAAATCCATCAGCATGGAGACAATGAACAGCCCTGCCCCGGTCTCGCCGCAAAAAAACGCGGTTGCCATGGGCGTGTCCCAATATTTTTGAAACCGATAACCGGATTTAAAAGTGCCTCCGGCAAATCCGGGGCGCAGTATATTTTTCAAACTCACTTTGAACATTGTCGCTCTCCTCAGATTAATCGATATAATATACTTTTGGACGGGTATTTTTTTCAGGCAAGGGTTGCCGGCCCATACGATCCCGGATCAGTTTGCTTACCTTGCTATCCGGGTCATCAAGATCGCCAAATACCCGCGCATCGGTCGGGCAAGTGGCGACGCAGGCCGGGTCCAGGCCCCCGTCCACCCGCTCCGAGCAGAAATCGCATTTGGTAAAACTTCCGCATTCAAAACGGGAATAGCCCTGTTCTTCAAATGGGGTCAGCTTACCATCTCCGAAAAGACCATTTGTTATCTGGGTTTCTTCGATTTGCGTGCGCATGTCATAGGGACAGGCCACCGCGCAGGAGCCACAGCCAATACATTTATCCCCGTCCACCATGACAATGCCGTCATCCCGGGTCCATGTGGCCCCGCTGGGGCAGACTTTTTCGCAAGGCGCATCCTCGCAGTGATTGCAGATCGTCGGCAGATAGCTGCGCGATACATATGGATATTCGCCGCTTTCCGCGCTTAAGGTGCGGGTGAAAAACACACCGTCCGGCAGAGAGTTTTCCTGTTTGCACGCCACGGTACAGGCATTGCAGCCGATACAGCGTTTGACATCAAATACCATTCCGTAACGGGTCATTGCATGGCCTTTCCGTCTGAAAATTCATAGAGGTTACCCTCGCCTTTCAGTTCATCGGGAATATGGTCAAGTTTTGTCAATTTGACACGGCAAACAGATTCGCACTGGCCACTACAAGCATCGGTATTTTCAAGGTCCGCCGGCAGCATGTCATTAAAATGACCGCCGCCGTAAGGTACGCCCGCATTTTGCGACATCATACGCGACAGGGAATTTGACACGCCAATAGTCTCCGGATGAATGCCCTCGGTCAGGCCAAGCCGGCCATAAATCTTGCCATATTGCGATTCCACCAACACCAGATCACCGTCGACAAGTCCCTTGGCAGCGGCCGTTTTCGTATTTAACTGCAAGGCCGTATGGACCGGGTCGCGATAGACGATATCCTTGATCCACGGATTACTCAGGCTTTCGCCAAAATTGAGCTGAATATCCTTAAAAGTAATGGCATAAAGGTCATAATCGCCGTTATCGCGCAATACAGGCTCCAGCATCGGGGTTGGCAGAGGTTGGTAATCCTCCCAATGCCATTCATTGCGGATCGGGACTTCGGCCTCCTCCATGGCTTTTTTCAGGCCATCACGCTCACGTATAATGTCCTCAATATAAAATAACAAGCGCATGCCATCCCAAGGTTTATACCATTTATCCGGCCTTCGCGGTGTGACCGAATGGCCATGCTCTATATACCAGTCCAGATCCTTGCCGTTCCAATTCAGGCCTTTTCGGCGGGCGATTTCCTTCTCGCCATGCTTCTGATCCAGTTCAAGTTTAAGATTAGGACTTTCTTCAAAGCCATTGACAATATTAAGAACACTATTCCAAACCTCCAAAACCCCCAGACCTTCTGAAATATCATTAAAAATATCTTCCTCACTGCGGGTATCATAGAGCGGCTTTGTCATGGGTTGGCGCAGGCACATGCCTTCGGTATGGGGCGGCTCTATCATGGTCATATTCCAGCTTTCCAGTGAATCATGGCCCGGCAGAATAATATCCGCAAAACAATTGGTATCATTGGGGACAATATCAATGGAAACGATGAACCGCATGCTGCGCATAATATCAAACCAGTCTCCGCGATTTCCGGGCAGGCTCCAGATTGGATTGGAATGACAGATCAGCATCACATCCGGTGTGAATTCAAGATTGAATTTTTCCGGATTTTTCCAGACTTCGACATTCAGATGCCCCGGATGAACCCCAAGCGGAAAATAGCTCATCAAATCCATATTATCCGGCGGGAAGGAGAATCCGGGATGGGGGCCCAGTTGATGAGGCGTGCCGAGCAATTGACCGCTGTCCCCTTCGGCCACATGGCCGTTATCTATTTTCTGATCATCCAATGTGGCGCCCACATGACCGCCCGGCACATCAATACTGCCCACCAGCATATTGACCAGCTTGAAAGCGTGATTGGACTGGCTGCTGTATTTATGGGCATGGGCGCCCCGGTAATAATTATAGCCCGCAGGGCGAAGCGGCAGTGTGCGGCCCTCGATGGTAATGCTATTGCCGATTTCAGCCGCTTCGGCAAACTCGCGGGCGATGCGTCGAATGGTCTCTGCCGGCACGGTGGTCACCTCGGACATTTGTTCCGGTGTGCAATCTTCCAGAATATCTTTAAAGCGCTGAAAGGACGGTTTGCAGGCCTTGCCCTCCACCTCATATGATCCCTCGATGGCAAACGCACCGATGGACTTGTCATCATAGGTTTTCGCCTTGTTATCCTTGCTGTCCCAGACATAAATTTTTCCGTCCTTGTCACGGATAAAATAACCGTCATCACCAACCAGGTAAGGCGCATTGGTATCCTTCTTCAGGGTTTCATAATCACATAGGCCCTCTTCAATCAGAACATGGCACATGCCCAGCGCAAAATGACGGTCAGAGGCCGGCTTAATGGGGACCCATTCTTCGGCCTTGGCCCCGCCGATGGACAGGCGCGGTTCAATGCAGACCACGCGCATATTGCGCTCAACCCGCGCATTGGCCACATGAAAAGCCTGTGCTGCCGTATGAAGATGAGAGGAAAACCCGTCCCCGCTACCGTTATTAATCCAGTAATTACAATAGTTAACGTCATTTGCCGCCGCAAAGGTGGAATGAATAAATCCGTTCATCGGATGATAGCCACCGCCGCAAAAACTGCCCGCTGTTGAGAAATAATTGCTGTTGCCCACAACCAGAGGCCAGGCCCAGAGATAAAGTTTTTGAAAATCCGCAATGGAAGGCAGAAGCTTTCTGGGATCCTCATCAACGGATTTCTTCAACTCCCGGATGGTGGTCTCCATAGCCTCCTCCCAACTGATCGGTTCCCACATAGGATCAATGCCCGGCCCCTTTTGTGGGTTGGTACGTTTCAGCGGTGTTTTAAACCGGCTTGGGTCATAATGACGCATAATGGCCGCATTTCCCTTGGGGCAGAGCCGCCCCATATTGGCCGGACTATCAGGATCACCTTCAATTTTGTTAATGACGCCCTCATCGGTCACATGGACACGCGTATTACAGGAATGAATGCACATCTTGCACGAGGATTTTTTCCAAGTTCCGGCCTTCATGGAATTCTGAACGGGGGTTTGGTCTGTCATTATAGTCTCCCAATACTTGGTTACATCATCAATTTTATCTATGCTTTTGAGCCGCTTTTTTCTGCGAGGGCTTTCAGGATTTTTTCCGGTGTGATCGGGGCTTCCAATATCTGAATACCGATGGCATTGAAGATGGCGTTGGCCGTTGCCCCAACCGGCGGCACTATTCCCGCTTCTCCCACACCTTTCGCACCGAACGGGCCGGTCGGGTCTGGATTTTCCACGAGAATATTGGTCATTTTTGGCATGTCTGACGGCCCGAGCATTTTATAATCCGTGAAGCTGTTATTCAAGCAGATGCCTTTGTCATCATAATAGGTCTCCTCGGTCAGTGCCATCCCAAGCCCCTGCTGCGCGCCGCCGTCCAGCTGTCCTTCGACAATACCGGGATGAATGGCGCGGCCCACATCATGGGCATTGACCAATTCAATGACTTTTACCTCCCCCGTTTCCATATCCACTGCGACCTCAGCGATACTGGCCCCGAAAGGCGGGGCATTATGGGGCGGAAAGAAGCTGGCATAGCCCTGAATCTGGCCCGGCTGACCAATCAATTCGCCATTTTCCGGATTCATGAAATTATTAACCCCTTGATCCGCAATGGTCAGGACTGAAATAGATTTATTTGACGCGCCTTTAACATGGATAATTTTATCCTCCATATAAAGATTATCCACAGTCTCGCCCAACTCAAGTGCGGCTCGATCAAAAATCTGCTTTCGCACATCTTCGCAGGCCTGCTTCACCGCGCCGCCGCCCACATATAGCGTCCGGCTGGCATGGGCGCCAATGTCAAAACCGGCGGCGTCCGTATCGCCTGTGGCTATATGAATATCCTCATAAGGAAAGCCCAATGTCTCCGCCGCAATCTGCCGCAGCGTGGTATGAGAGCCCTGCCCCATGTCAGAACAGGCAAGATTGAGGGTCACCGTTGCATCCTGATGAAGCAAGGCATCACAGACCGTATGTTCAAGCAGCATGGGCATGGCCCCGCTGGTATGGTTCATGACCGAAACGCCAATGCCGCGCCTTATTGTGCCGGTCTGGTTTTTATATTTCGCGCGCTTTTCTGTCCAGCCGATGGCTTTGGCGGCCCGGTCCAGACATTCGTCAAGCGCGCAGCTGTTATATGGCACGCCCATGCACCAGCCATCATCTCCGATGGTTTTATGCCATTTTTTCCGCCACTCAATGGGATCAACTCCAAGCGCCGCGCATCCCCGGTCAACCATCTGTTCCATGACAAAATTTGTCTGGGGGTTACCATATCCCCTAAAGGCTCCGCAAATGCTTTGATTGGTATAATAAGACTCCCCCCGGTAGCGCAGGCTGTCAAATTTATACATGCCGCCCAGCCAGGCCCCTGTGGTAAAGGCCGTGCCAGAAGCATCCACATAATAGGCCCCCTTGTAATTTTCAAATTTGGCGTCACAGGCCACCGGTGTGCCGTCTTTTTTAAAGCCCATCTTCATCCAGTATTTGCCCGGATGGCGGGACGGGGACGTGACCCAATCCTCTTCCCGTGTGGAAAGAACCTTAACCGGGCGGCCCGGCACCGCCATGGCAAGCGCGCAGGTTTCCGGCTCCAGCACCATACCAAGCCGCGCACCAAAACCGCCGCCGATGACGGTCGAGTTTATTTTAACCCGCGTCATGGGCAATTCAAACAGATTGGCCAGTTTTTTCTGAACCAGTTTTGGCATTTGAGTTGATGTCCAGCAATTCAGGCGTTCCTGATCGTCATAAAGCGCAATATAAGCTCCCGGCTCCATCTGACATTGCTTCTGCTTTGGCACATAAAAAGTGTCTTCCACAATAATGTCGGCCTCTTCAAAGCTTTTGTCCACTTCGCCCCAGGCATAGGCATTGTCCGGAAAGGCCATTTCCGGCAATTGAAAAGCAAGATTTCCCGGTTTTTCAGGGCGAAACTGCACCGCATCCGGTTGCTTGGCAGCTTCCGCTGTCAAATAAACCGGAAGCTCTTCATAGCTGACAATAATTTTCTCTGCGGCCCGCTCTGCGGCCTCTTCGGAGGTGGCAATCACGGCGGCAATGGCATCGCCGTAATGTTTCACATGGCTCGTAAAGATACTTTGGTCATCAATGTCGCCAAGCATGCCGCGCATGTCAGCGGAAACCATCATATCAAGGACGGAACCATTATATTCCTTTTGCGTGACGTCTTTTGGGCCAAGAACCTTGATCACGCCCTTGCATTTTGCCGCCTTAGATAAATCAAGCCCCGTTACTCTGGCGTGAGCATAGTCATAACAGCGCACAATCTTGCCATAAAGCATCCCGGCCATTTGCACATCCGCGGCATAGACAGCGCCGCCCGTTACCTTGGCCCGCACATCAACCCGCTCAACTCTTTTGCCAACAACCGAAAGGTTATCCATGATTATTCTCCCATAGCAGATGTGTTTGATCCGGAAATGCGCCGGCTCGCATCCTGAACGGCCTCGACAATTTTGGTATATCCCGTACAGCGGCAGATATTTCCCTCAAGACCATGGCGGATTTCAGCTTCTGTTGGTGCCGGATTCTCATCCAGAAGACTTATGGTTTTCAGCACCATCCCCGGCGTACAAAAACCACACTGAATGGCATCATTTTCAATGAAGGCTTCCTGAACCGGATGCAGATGGCCATTGCGGGCCAGTCCTGCCGCTGTCGTGATTGATTTTCCATTCATGGTGGCCGCCAAAGTCAAACAACCGTTAATCGTTGTCATGCCATCAACCAATATTGTACAGGCCCCGCATTCCCCCGTTCCACAGCCATATTTGGTATCAGTATAGCCCAAATCATCCCTAAGCGCATCAAGCAGGGTGCGGTTGGAGGACACAAGCAAATCGCGCTCTTCTCCATTGACCGTCAATGTTATGGCATGTTTTTTCATTGGTCATCTCCCTTTGCATTCAGCGCGGCCTCAATAACCCTTTTGACCAGAACACCGGCCACTTTATTGCGATATTCCGCAGAGGATCTCTGGTCATCAATAGGCGCAATTTCCGATATCACCACATTTGATATATCGCGCAATAAATCTGGCGTAACGGCCGCCCCTTCAAGTATTTTTTCAACTTTGGGCAGACGAAGCAAGGTGGGGCCGACACAGCCCATGACGACGCGCGCCTTGCGGCAGGTTTCGCCGGTCATTTGCAGGCAAACAGCGGCATTAATTTTGGACAGGTCTTCTGTGGTTCTGGTCATGCGGCGAAAGGCTGATTTCTGCCCCTTTTCTGGTGCGGGAACATGTAACGAGACGGCCAGTTCATCAGCACGCCTTGCCGTAACGCCGTAAGAAATCCAGAAATCATCAAGGTCAACATTTCGGCAACCATTGGCATTTTTCAAAAGCAAGCTGCCGCCTGTCGCATAAAGTGCCGCGCTACAATCACCCGCCGGAGAAGCCCTGAGAATATTTCCCAGAACCGTGGCTGTGTTACGTAGCTGCGGCGTGGCAAATACCTTTGCCGCTTGCCATAGCGCCGGATAATGATCTTTTACATCTTGCGATCGCAGGACTTCGGCTATTGTCACCTTGGCCCCGATCGTCAGGCCTTTCGCCGAATCAAAATCCAGTTCATCCAATCCCGGCACAAGGGCCAGCGAGATAACATTGTCTATCGCATAATCAAATTTCAGCGCGACCAACAGATCAGTTCCCCCCGCCAGCACCGCCGATTTATCTTTATGGCGGGCCAATAAGGCGATTGTTTCTTCTATTGATTCCGGCAACAACAACTCAAAATCCCGCATCACGCGACTGCTCATTATAGTCTCCTCCTGCTATTTCCATACAGAATGAACGCAAGGCCCAAGCCGGTCTATTCATATGTTGCGGCAGCTATTTAGATTCTGCGGCGCATTTAAAGGATGGTTTTCACGACAGACTTTCAGGAATAAGACGAAAAATATCGAAAAGCCGCACAAAATAAACAGCGGCTGCATTATCTGAATAGCTTGCACGGCGTAATAAGAAAATACTGAATAAATTCATAATTAAAATACGACAAAGATATTTACGTAAATCTTTAGCAATCGAAAAAAATAATAACAATATGGTGGAGACTATCATGGACAGAAATTTTACATCGGCTAAAAAAACCAACCTTGCAACATTCCTGACATATGGGACAATCCTCTCATCTGTTATGCTTACCGTCCCTATAGGGGCAATGGCTCAGGGCGCGGCGCCTGAAGAAAATAGTACCAGCTGGCTTTTAGAAGAAATTACCGTAACTGCCCGCAAACGTGAAGAGGGCCTGCAAAGCACGCCCATTGCCATTTCAGCTTTTTCAGGGGATAGCCTTGAATATCGCGGCGTCACCAATGTGGGGGAGATTGCCCAATTCACCCCGAATTTGTCTTTCCAGAATAACCCAAGCTTTGGCGGGGCCAGTAATTCAGCAGCCATTTATATACGCGGCGTTGGACAGAAGGAATTTCTGCCAACCGTTGATCCGGGCGTTGGTCTTTATGTGGACGGCGTTTATATTGCCCGTTCCGTGGGCGGCATTCTGGATTTGATTGATGTGGAACGGATTGAGGTTCTGAAAGGGCCGCAAGGCACCCTGTTTGGCCGCAACACCATTGGCGGCGCGATCAGCATTACCACCAGGAAACCCCATTCAGAGCTGGACGGGAAAGTTTCCGCAACCTATGGCACCGACGACCGCATTAACCTCACAGGCACCGTGAATCTGCCAATTTCTGATGTTTTCTTCAGCAAATTCTCTGTGGCCTATATGAAACAGGATGGTTATGTTCTGCGCGATGATGGTATTGACCTTGGAGATGATGATACGTTATCAGGCCGGGCCTCATTCCTTCTGGCCCCCAGCGATGATCTTGAGATCAACTTCTCTATCGAAGGCAGCCGCGACCGCGAAAATGGACCGGCCATGACACTCATCGGCATTAATTTAGGCAATCCGATTGACCCTGACACACCACCGATGGCCGTCATCAACAATGTCGGAGCAAATCTGGCCGCTGGAAACGGGCCGGTTCCTTGCGCCATCCCGCCGGCCCCGCTTAATCTGGCCGTGCCCGGATGTTATGACAACCGTTATGTTTATGATGGAGAAGAAAGAAATTCCGGGACAGCGCCCGCCTATGCCAACACGGATTTCTGGGCGGCAAATCTGAATATCGACTGGGATATCAATGACAGCATATCCCTTCGTTCAATCACGGCCTACCGTGACCTGGACGCGACTTTTGCCCGTGACGGCGATCACTCCCCTCTGCGTATATCCCAATATGCGGATCTGTTGGAACAGACACAATTCACTCAGGAATTGCAGTTTCTGGGCACCGCCATTGAAGAAAAACTCAACTGGATTATTGGATTATATTATTTCAAGGAAAGCGGTAACAACGTCAATGAACTGGATTTTACCGTATCCCGATTTAGAAGCGGCGGGACATTCGACAACAAAAGCCTCGCGGCATTCGCCCAAGGCACTTATGATGTAACCGATCGCTTTCATGTCACGGCGGGCATACGTTACACCGATGAAACAAAGAAATTCACCCCGGATCAGGTCATTCATCAAAATTATTTCGCGGGTTCAGGCCATCCGCAGCTGGACGCCCCCTTCATGCAGGCCGGCGGGCGAATCCTGCCGTTTCTGGAAAAAGAGCTCACCTATGATAATTTTGACCCTTACCTGAATCTTTCTTATGATGTGAATGAGGATCTGATGGTCTATGCCAGCTATTCAGAAGGTTTTAAATCTGGCGGATTTTCCCAGCGCGTCTTCCCGCCAATCATTGCGCCCTTCACCGCGCCGCCCGGAACGCCAGACCTTGACTTGATACCGACTTTCCTGCCTGAATTTGTTCAGGTTTATGAGCTTGGCTTTAAATTTTCCGGCATGGATGGCAGATTACGCCTGAATGGCGCGGCCTTCTATACCGATTATTCCGATATGCAGGTACAAGTCTTCACCAGCGTGGCGCCAATCACCAAGAATGCCGGCGCGGCCACGATCAAGGGTTTTGAACTTGAAATGCAGGCAACCCCGGCAGAGGGCTGGTTCATTGAGGCCGGACTGGGTTATCTTGATGCGGGCTATGATCAAATTGACTTTGCGACCACATTCGTTGACATCAATAACAATCTTGACCGCGTATCAGAATGGACGCTCAGTGCTGCCGCCTCAAAAGAAATCGCCCTTGGCAACAATGGTACCTTGATTCCGCGCGTTGACTGGTCATATCGGTCTGAATTCGACAATGATGCCTTTAACACGCCGCTCATAAAACAAAGCGGCTATCACTTGATGAATGCCAGCCTGACATGGGAAAATGCGGATGATAATATTGCTCTGATCGCCGGGGTGAAAAATTTAACTGACGAGAAATATCTGGTCACCGGTATCATTGGCGATGCCATGCAGTCCTACGAGGGATTATATGACAGGGGGCGGCAATGGTATGTTACGGCACGCTTTAATTTTTAGACATTAAAATTTAAGGAAGAAAACCATGGCCCGCGTAGATCTTATTGATCCAAGAAACAGCAAGGATGAAGAAATTCAGGCGATCTGTGAGTGGGTTACGGAAATGGAAGGCAGAGTCCCCAACCATTTTTATATGGAGATGAATTTTCCTGAATTTTTCAAAGCCAAACTCGCTGCCACAAAGATATTGTGGCAGCTGGGCGAATTATCCCTAAGCGAAATTCAACATGTTGGTATTGCCGTTTCAAAGGCAAACAGCTGCTCCTATTGTACCGCCGCCTTTTGCACCATATTGAATTATGGCATGAAAACCGATGAGGATTATACCAAAAGCTTCCTTGAAGATGGCGTGGACATCATTCTTGACGGGCGGCTAAAAGCGATTATCAACTTCGCCCTCAAAGTCAATAAAGACATGCAGGGCATCACAGATGATGACGTGAATAAACTGCGCGATTTCGGCCTGAGTGATAAAGGGATCGTACAATTGGTCAATCTGGTGAGCGACTTTGCCTCATATAACCGGCTTAATCTGGCCCTTGAAACCGACTATGATTACCGTGATATATGGCGCCAGGTCGGCTTTGACTGGAAGGCTGAATAGCAGGATTATATACTTCAGACCCTTGCTATCTTCAAGATTCGTGAAAAGAGAATTTATATGTTATAAGCTATATATGCTGATTGTGAGTATGACATGAATATACCACTTGAAAAATATAGCCTATTTCAGACCACTGATGCCGATGAAGCAAGGGAAATTGTCAGCAAAGTATATTGCGAGCATACCCTTAAGCCAAATCAATCAGGCCCCATAGATGCGCGCCATAACCGGGCGCGGCTGTCGGCTGTGTCCATCAATTATATGCAATATGGCACGGACATTAACGTCGAACCCGGATATCTCGACCGATTTTTCCTGTTTCAACTACCGGTCGCTGGTGCCGCCCGCATCAGCGCCAATAACAAAAATTTCCTCACCACTGTCGGTATGTCATCCGCGATAAATCCTACTGAATATACCAAGATGCAGTGGAATAAAGACTGCAAAAAACTCATGGTTCAAATTCAGACCGAGGCTATGGAAACGCGCCTGTCCCGGTTATTGATGCGGCCAATTGATAAGCCGATATTATTTGACCAATGTATCACCGAAGACAATGACCTTGCCCGTGGCTGGTGGCGGCAAGTGAATCATCTGGTTAATGACCTTGATAATGGTATGGATCCCTGGCGATCTCGTAATATTCTGGATGATATGGAGCGTAACCTGCTCACGAACCTGCTTTATTCCTTCAACCATAATTATCTGGATACACTGTTAACGCAGGAAACCCAGGTCGCCCCGAAACATATCCGTCTGGCCGAAGATTATATAATAGAACATCTGAGAGACCCCATATCCATTGATGAACTGGTCACTGTGACGGGTGTGAGCCAAAGGTCAATCTTTGAAGGTTTTAAAAATTTTCGCGGCACAACACCCATGAAACTTGTGCTCCAGCTTCGCCTTGAAAAGGTCCGAAAAGATTTGCAGAAATTCGGCCCGGACAGGACTGTTACAGAGATAGCGCTGAAATGGGGCTTCAGCCAACTTGGTCGTTTTGCGGTATCCTATAAAAAGGTTTACGGCGAATCTCCATCAGAGACTCTTAAAAAATAAAGAGCCATTATCCAAATAATGCACCCCTTGTTTATTTTATGCGTTTTTTTAGATCATTTTCCCCTTGAAGCTTACATTGTGGTTTTATTTCAACGGGCAATTACCCATTATCAATTCCAGAGCAATGTAACCTGAATATAATGTAACAATAGCATTTTTTTCATAGCATTATGAATAGAACTGTTTTATATTGTGTTTTTATAAGTAATTTAAAGTTAAAAACACAACAATAGTCACTTTCCAAACGATAGAAATATATGTTTTTGGATATAGCAAACAAGAAATGCCGGATTTATTCTTTAAATTGTTATGATTTTAAATACGTAAAAAAGGTTTAGAATATGAACAACGCAACATTAACCAATCTTGCAACCGAACTGGCCACAGGTGCCATTCGGGTCGTGGATCTGACAGTTCCTTTAAATGAAAATACACCAATCATTGGATTACCAGAAGAATTCAAACAGTCCCCCGGCTTTAAAATGGAAAAAATTTCTTATTTTGATGCGGATGGCCCGGCCTGGTATTGGAACAGTTTTTCCTGCGGGGAACATACGGGCACTCATTTTGACGCGCCGGGTCACTGGATCTCGGGGCGGGATTATACCGATGGCTGCACCGACACTATTCCGCCTGAAAAATTCATTGCGCCCGCCAATGTTATTGATGTCAGCAAAGAGGCCGCTGCCGATCCGGACTATCTGTTAACCTCTGACAAATTGAAAGAATGGGAAAGTGAAAACGGAAAAATTGAACCCGGTACATGGGTATTAATGCGTACCGATTGGAGCAAAAGAACTCCAGAAGATTTCCTGAATTATGCCGAAGATGGCCCCCATACCCCCGGGCCATCGGTTGATTGTATGGAATTCCTGACAAAAGAGCGGGATATTTTAGGTTTTGGCGTGGAAACCGTCGGCACTGATGCCGGACAGGCTTTTGCCTTTGATCCGGCCTTTCCAGCTCATCAACTGATGCACGGCAGCAATAAATTTGGACTCGCCTCCCTGACCAATCTTGATCAGTTGCCGCCAAAGGGTGCCATCATTGTCACGCCGCCCCTTAAAATTGAACATGGTTCCGGCAGCCCCCTGCGTGTCATCGCCCTTACCACAAAAAAGCCGCTCCCAATGAATAAGAACCATGGCTGAACGTTCCTTTGCCAAAGAAGTAAAGAAACTTCGTCTTGGGGCGGGGGAGGTTTTCCACGGCGAAGGGATTCTCGCCATTACCAAGGGTCTGCTCCAGTCCGGCGTGGCTTACGTCGGCGGCTATCAAGGTTCCCCCGTATCCCATTTGATGGATGTTCTGGCTGATTCTCAGGAAATACTATCTGAACTTGACGTCCATTTCGAAGCCAATGGCAGCGAAGCCAGCGCTGCGGCCATGCTGTCTGCCTCCATCAGTTATCCATTGCGCGCCGCCGTCACCTGGAAATCCACTGTCGGAACAAATGTGGCGTCTGATGCGTTATCAAACCTTGCCTCCGCCGGTGTTATCGGCGGAACCGTAATCATCATTGGCGAAGATTACGGCGAAGGCGCGAGCATTATGCAGGAACGCTCCCATGCCTTTGCCATGAAATCGCAAATATGGCTGATCAGCCCGCGTCCGAATCTGCCCGATATGGTTGATATGCTGGAAAAAAGCTTTCAATTATCGGAAGCCAGCAACAGCCCGATATTTTTTCAGATGCGTATCCGCGCCTGCCATTTACATGGCCAGTTTATTGCCAAGGATAATATCAAACCAAAATTCACCCTGCGGGATGCTCTGGATAACCCCAACCGCGAGCCAGACAAGATTATCCTGCCGCCATTTACGTTCCTTCATGAAAAGCAAAAACGGGAATTACGCTGGCCTGCTGCGATTAAATTCATTATTGACCATAATTTAAATGACATTATAGATGACCCGGAAAATGAGATCGGCATTATTTTAGAGGGCGGCCTCTATAACGTTGTGATCAGGGCTTTGCAAATATTGGGGCTGGCCACCAGTATGGGGGAAAGCAGAATTCCCCTTTATATCATGAATGTGACCTATCCTTTGGTGGATAGCGAATTGGTGGCCTTCGCCAAAAATAAAAAAGCGGTCTTGATGGTCGAAGAAGGCCAGCCCAATTATATTGAACAGGCTTTAAATAAAATCTTTAATGACGCAAAACTCACCTGTAAAATTTCGGGCAAAGATTTTCTGCCGGCCTTCGGAGAATATAGCGGACAGGTTACCAAAGATGGCATCAAAGGCTTTATCACCAGATATAATCCGGCATTGCTCGGACGGGATGAGCATGAGACGCCCATGGCTTCTTTATCGGCCATATCCACGAGCGAATTAGAAACTGCAATCCCTGCGCGCCCGCCGGGTTTATGTACAGGTTGTCCCGAAAGGCCATTTTTCGCCGCCCTGAAAATGCTGGAAAAAGACTATGGCGAGATACATATTTCAGCAGATATTGGCTGCAATTCTTTTGGCACCCTGCCCCCGTTCCAGATTGGCAATACGATCATGGGATATGGCCTTGGCGCTGCCAGTTCATCGGCCTTTGGTTCAGTCAAGGGCAAGCGGGCCATATCCATCATGGGCGACGGCGGTTTTTGGCATAATGGGCTGACCAGCGGCATTGCCAGCGCTGTCTTTAATAACAGCGATAATGTCTTTATCATTGTGGACAATGGTTACGCCGCCGCGACGGGTGGCCAATATATTCCGTCATCTGCGAAAACATTAAAGGAAGACGAGCGCAAAGCCCGCATACAGGACGCCGTTCAGGGCGTCGGGGTCAAATGGGTGCGCACCATAAATTCCTATGATATTTCTGATGTGAAAACATTGGTTCAGGAGGCAATGACAACCGATTTCCCTGGCCCCAAAATAATTGTGGTTGAGGGCGAATGTATGCTCAACAGGCAGCGCCGGGAAAAGCCCGTCATTGCCCGAAATATTAAATCCGGCAACCGCGAAATCAAACAACGTTTTTATGTGGAAAGCGAAACCTGCAGCGGCGATCATGCCTGTATCCGCCTGTCCGGCTGTCCATCACTGACCATCAAGCCCAATCCTGATATTTTACGCGAAGATCCGGTGGCCTATGTGGATAACAGCTGCGTTGGCTGCGGCGTCTGCGGCGAGAATGTCCATTCTGCGGTTTTATGCCCGTCCTTTTCCAGAGCCGACCTGATTTTTAACCCCACAGTCTGGGATCGTTTCAAATATTCTTTGCGCCAAACGATCATTACAGCCCTGCAAAGACGCCGTGACCGCAAGCGGGCAAAGGTAATGTTATGAACAATCAAATGGAACGCCCCGTAACCATTGTTATATCAGCTCTTGGCGGTCAGGGCGGCGGCGTCTTGACCAACTGGCTGGTCACTTTGGCTGAACAATGTGACTATTTCGCGCAATCCACCTCCGTTCCCGGCGTGGCGCAACGGACGGGGGCGACCATTTATTATCTTGAGATATTTCCAAAATTATCGGCGGTGGATAAGACTATTCCGCCGGTCATGGCCCTGATGCCCATGGCAGGCGATGTGGATCTTGTGGTGGCGGCTGAATTGATGGAAGCGGGCCGCGCCATACAAAGACGATTTGTAACCCCGAATAAAACCACCCTTATCACCTCTGGCCACCGCGTTTATTCCATATCTGAAAAGATGGCCATGGGGGATGGAATAGGCGACTCCGAAACGGTAATAAGAGCAGCCCATGAAGCGGCCAGGAATTTCATTGTCTTTGATATGGAAAAGCTGGCCGGAAAAATGGGCTGCGTGATCAGTTCAATCCTTTTCGGCGCGATTGCAGCCTCTGGAATATTACCTTTTTCCCGGAAAAATTTCGAAGAAGCGATTAAAGCCGAGGGCAAAATGGTTGAAGCGAATCTGCGCGGATTTGACGCAGGATTTCAGGCCGCAGAGAATGCAACAGACAAAATCCCGCTGGATGAGGCCTCAAATATTACAGCGTCCATGATCACAGGCATGATCACAGGCAAGGCAAATTCTCCCCGGGCCGAGCTTTTGATCAAAAGAATTAATGCCCTGCCCGCAGCCGCCAGAGAATTTGCTTACGCCGGCGCACAAAAGCTTTTGAATTATCAAGACCTTGACTATGCAGATCAATATTTAAGCCTATTGGAAGGCTTTGCGGCAAAGGATAAACCCCCCTTTGATATTACCCGGGAATTAGCCCGCTATCTGGCGCTCTGGATGGCTTTCGATGATACGATCAAGGTGGCGGATATCAAAACGCGAACCGAAAGAGTTGAAAAATACCGCGCCGAGGTCAAGGCGGCTGACGGCCAGATTGTCCATATGGTAGAATTCATGCATCCCCGAATAGAAGAAATCATAGGGACCATGCCCTTAAGCATGGCGAATATGGTTAAAAAATCATCATTACTCACATGGTTTTTTAAAAAATTTACGGGGCCAAGGCTATTGGATACCACTAAAATATCCTCTTTTCTAATGCTTTATTTTATCGCATCCTTAAAGCCCATACGCCGTAAGACAGAGCGTTTCCATCAGGAATTTATCCATATTATGAAATGGCTGGATCATATTTCTGATGTCATGACACAAGATTATGATCTGGCCGTGGAAATCATCCGGTGCCAAAGATTGATCAAAGGCTACGGCGAAACACATGAGCGGGGATTAAATAATTTTGCGCGTATCATGTCGGCTATTGATCAGGGCAATGTCAATGCCCACAGGGTAGCTGAACTTAAAATGGCCGCTCTTGCCGATGAGGAAGGTAAAACCCTTGAAAATGAGCTGAAGAAAAACCATCCATAGCCCCTAGGCCGTTTTTACTTGATATTCTTCGCCACCAGATAACCAGATGTCCCCGCCAGACCCGGGCCCGGATGGGTTGAGGCCCCAATATGATAGAGGGATTTCACTGGCGTTGAATGGTTTTTTGTTGATTTGAGGGGCCGCCACAGCATGAATTGTTCTATACCGCAGGAACCGGAATAAGGATCGCCTTTGACCAGATTTTTATTTTGCTTTTCCAGTTCACGTGGGCTGAGTATGGCGCGGCCTAATATCTGCTTTTTCAGATTGGGAATATGTTCGCATAATCGGTCGATGATACGATCTGCATAGGCATTTGCCGTTTTCTCATCCCATAAACCATCCTCGGGAATTTTTATAATATTGGCGGCATCCCCTTTAATATGAAAAGGCAATTCCTGTAGCTGCAGCCAAAGAATGGATTTTCCCTCCGGTGCGCGGCTGGGGTCAAGCACCGTTGGCTGCGCGACAACCACCGTGGCTCTTTCCGGCAGAAAACCGCGCTCTGCTTCATTAATGGCCTTGGAAATACTGTCCACGCCCGAGGTCAGGTGAATCATGGCCACATCATTTAACGCCTTGTCTTTCCATTCCACATCACCGTCAATCGCCAGATGAATTTGCATATCCCCATTACCATAACGATAGTTTTCCGCTTCTTTTGTGACATTGTCAGCAACATCTGTATTGGTCAGCAATTCACCATATAGCTGGGTTGGCGTTACATTGCATATGATGGCTTTGCGGGCCTCATAAATATCCCCTGTTTTCGTCTTCACAGCCACCGCCCTGCCGTCTTCTACAATAACGTCACGCACATCCTGCTCTGTAAAAAATACGCCGCCATTTTCCTCAATCAGCGATCGAAATGCCTTGACAAGATGAGCACTTCCCCCCTTCACAACAGGCATTCCTGCGGCCTCTAATGTAAAAAATATCAATTTGCCCATAAGCCCCGACAGCGGGCTGCTGGGGGAAAGGCCGGTATGAAGTATCCACGGGGCGATACAGGCTTTAAGCGCTTCACTTTCAAAACTGCTTTCCAGCCAGTTTTTGCAATTGTCCAGAGACATCCCAAAAAAAGCAGACATTTTTTGAATGCCCCGTGACCAGACTGATTTTGCCAAAAGCCTTAAAACCCCGAACGACCATAAATCAGACCCTAAAAGCCCGAAGATAATATCGGTATTCTGTTCAATATCCGCCATAGACCGCCCATAGGCCGCGCCATCCCCCTCGCCCATTGCAGCAACATTATCCTCGCGCGATGTCGTGAGAATAAAATGGCGGCCATCCGGCAGAACCGCCGCTGTCGGCTTGTCCGTATTGACATATTCCAGTCCATGCTTATGCAACAATTCCCCGATCTCGCCATAAGCCGGAGAAGTAACAAAAAGAGGGTGGAAGCCTGAAAAAACATCATGCTTAAAACCCGCAAGCGTAAGCTCATCGGTCTTGATGCAGCCGCCGATCCAGTCATTGCGCTCCAAAATACAGACTTTTTGGCCCTTGAGGGATAATAGCGCCGCCGCCACCAAAGAATTTATACCGCTGCCGACAATGATAACGTCATATTTTTTTTCCTTATCATTCGTTCCCTGCATTGCTTGTCCCATGAGTATTATTTTCTTTCTTTTGAAATGATTTATATGCTTAACTTTACGCCAATCCGGCCTTGATTTTCTCTTCCAATCTATGCTTATCAAACCAATTGTGCAGCTTTTGTATAGTGACCGCAGTAACCGCATAACCATCCTTACAATTTGAGGGAATAATATTTAACATGTAAAATATTTAATGGTATACTGGCTTAAAATATAAAAAATATGGGTAAAAAAGTCCGGAAAAAATCAGGAAAAAGAAATATGGTCAATAAACCACTTCAAAAATTCCGCCTGTTTCACACATTTGAGGCTGACGAGGCTCAGGAAATTGTCAGTAATGTCTATTGTGACCATAAACTTACGCCCGCGCGCAGAGGCAATGTGGACGCCATGCATAACAGAGCAAAACTATCCGCTGTTGCCTTAAATTATATGGAATATGGCTCAGAGGTAACCGTAGAGCCCGGGTATCTTGAACGTTTTTTCCTTTTTCAATTGCCTTTGGATGGTTCCGCCCGGATTTGCATCAATAACGATGAATTTAATTCTTCCTCCGCCGTTTCTTCCGCGATCAATCCGTCGGAATATACCCGTATGCGCTGGAGCGGGGATTGCAAGAAACTGCTGGTACAGGTAAAACGCGAAGCATTGGAAGAAAGGCTTTCCCGGCTTTTGATGCAACCCATTGACAAACCGATACTTTTTAATCATGAAATAGAGCCAAAGAAAAGCCCCCATGCCAAAGGCTGGTGGCGTCAGGTGTGGTTTCTGATTAATGAGCTGGATCAAGGCCTTAATCCCTGGAGGTCACAATTTCTGCTCGAAGACCTTGAAAGAAATCTGCTGACCAGCCTATTATTTTCCTTTAGCCATAATTATCAGGACCAGCTTATCTCACGGGAAACAACCGCCGCGCCAAAACATATAAAACAAGCCGAAGATTATATCATTGCCCATCTGAAAGAGCATATTTCCATCGACAATCTTGTGGAAGTCACTGGCGTTAGCCCACGCTCCATATACAATGGTTTCAATAGCTTTCGCGGCACAACACCTTTGAAATTCATACAGGAACGACGCCTTGAAAAAGTACGCGAGGATTTATTGAAGCGGGGTTCTGGAAAAAGCGTTACAACAATCGCCACCCGTTGGGGCTTCAATCAGCTTGGTCGTTTTTCCGTAACCTACAAGAAAATTTACGGCGAAAGCCCTTCTGAAACTTTGCGAAACCATTCTCACTGAAAAACAGATAATCTCAATCATGCCCATATTGTATAAGCCTTGCGTTCACTGAATAGCCTTCGGCCGCGCGAATTGCTTCACTGTTCCCCAAGACAAATTTACTTTTGACACACAAGCATAGGGAATTTTTTCATGAAGGGCTTAAAAGATAAAGTGGCCATCATAACCGGCAGCGCCACAAGCATCGGTGCCTCTGTTGCAACGGCTTTTATTGATATCGGAGCCAAGGTTGTCATCGCAGATATCGCAGAAGACGCCGGGGCCAAACTTGCGGATCAACTGGGGGAAAATGCTGCCTTCATACGCACCGACGTCAGAAACGATGATGATCTGAAAGCCGCCGTGAATCTGGCCATCTCTACATGGGGGCAGATTGACTTTATCGTCAATACGGCCTGCACATATCTGGACAATGCCATGGATTCTACCCGGGAAGAATTTCTCGAAGCCTTGAATGTCAATGCGGCTGGCGGATTTATGCTTGTGCAATTTGCCCGTCCTCACCTTAAAGCCACGAAAGGCGCGGTTGTCAATTTTGGCAGCATAAGCGCCAAGGTCGCCCAGCCCGGAAGATGCCTGTACCCCATGACAAAAGGGGCCATTCACCAGCTTACCCGCAATGAGGCACTGCTTCTGGCAGAGGATGGCATTCGCGTCAATACGGTTTCCCCCGGCTGGACTTGGTGCGCCATTATGGATGAGGTTAGCGGCGGTGACCGTAAAAAAACTGATAGCGTCGCTGCGCCTTTTCATATGAAAGGACGGGTCGGCGATCCAAAAGAAATCGCGGAGGCTGTCCTTTTTCTCTGCTCTGACCATGCAAGTTTCATTACGGGTACAGATTTGCCCGTTGACGGCGGCTATACCGCCCTTGGCCCCGAACAACAAACAGATGCCCTCGGCAATTTAGCAAACTAGGAGTTTTTTATGCGTAAGATTACAATAATCGGTGCGGGACAATCCGGACTTTTA
>Ga0256839_1000784_pt1 | contig 40651 bp, 29 predicted proteins | sample 354166metaG_FD_185968 | JGI IMG/M metagenome (GOLD analysis project Ga0256839, IMG submission 185968) | Hydrothermal vent microbial communities from Mid Atlantic Ridge, Atlantic Ocean - 354-166 | ecosystem: Environmental > Aquatic > Marine > Hydrothermal vents | place: Atlantic Ocean: Mid...
GAATTGTACAACAGGCTATGGGCTTTAGGCTACCAGCCAAGGTTGAATTTACGAGAATGACATTGGGCGATGAAGCCGCCGAAAAAGCCCTACTTATTCAATTGGCCGATCGCAATATTATTAGCGATGAACTTCTTCATAGATATTTTGGGCACGATCCAGAATTAGAAAAGATAAGAGTTAACCGCGAAACCAAAGACAGGGCAAAGGGCAAAATGTCCAAGAAAGCTGGAGCCTTTTATGATCCAATGTTTGAAGAATCCCTAAAGCGCGCGTTTGTCCAGACTGGCGTTGTCTCCCCAAGTGAGGTAGGTCTCGAATTATATCCACGTAAAGAGGGCGAACAACCAGCCCTATTAATGAGGCAGCCAAAAATTGGAAATACAAAAACCGCCGATAAAAATACCGATACTGAACCAGGGCGCCCCAAAAACTCAAAAGACACCAAAAAACGTAAGCGCCGCACATTTCGCCCAAAACTTAAGGCAATGGAGATATGGGCGACCGATATACAAGACGATATATCCACCATCCTTAACCCTTTTCTTCTGCGTAAATTTAATAAATCAAATATGCGGTCACTAACATCTGAAGAATTTAGTAAGTCAGAAATGATAAAGTTTGGAGTGTTATCTAATTTGGAGCCGTTTTGTGATGTGACTGAAGAAGTAATATATGATGTATTAGCTAACAGTCCTAATAGTGAAATAATAGGTATATATAAGGAGTTAGCTAATATAATATCGGCCGACTTAGATAGAAGATTAACGGTAGACGAACAAAAACGTGTTATGGCACACGCATACACTATTTATAATGGAGAAACATAATGGCTAAAATAGAAATATTTATTGATACCGAAAAAAGACAAGATAGCTTTATAAAGGTCAACGATGAAGTATTAGATGATGTTACATACATCAGTATATGGAGTATGGATAAACCCGAATATCTCTCGCTTGAAGTAACCCAATATGAAAACGGCGAAAAAGAGGGAGAACTCAATAAAAGAATTGTTCTTACGGGTTCCGCCAAAGCTGGCTTAAAATTAGAACGTAAAGAATCGGGTCCGACAATTAGTGATGAAGACTTAAAGAGCCTTGCAGAAATCCTACTTCGACGTGAAATTTAGTACACTGGTGTATAAAACAAATGACCATGATAGTATATGAAGCAGAAGAAAAGGTGGGCGGATTGGCCGATTTAGTTCGGGCCAATGTCTCGATAGCCTACACAACTAATATTTTTCCCTGCCAAACCCAAGATAAGGATTTAGTCCTATCACACTTGGTAGACAGGGATACGGATTATTTAAGCAAGGCATCTATAAACGATTCGGATTTATATTTTACAAAGTCTATATTGGTAACTACTAATTGGAACCTTAATGATGACGTATTCTATAAGTACGAAGTTTGGGCTGCTAGACACACTCCTGTTCATAAGCGTACAAATCTTGAGCATGATGAGACAAATATTGTTGGTCATATGACCAATACTTGGGCTTTTGATGATGATGGTAACATTATTCCAGATAATGCAAAATCATCTGAACTTCCTGATTTGTTTCATCTTGCCAATGGTGCTGTGATTTATACGGCTTGGCAGGAAGAAAATCTGGCTAAACAGGCGGAGAAACTTATAGAACAAATTGAGAATAACGAGAAGTTTGTATCTATGGAGGCTTTGTTTTCGGGCTTTGATTATGCTGTTATGACCGCCGATAATGAGTTTTATATTGTTGCGCGTCAACAAGATACGGCGTTCTTAACTAAGCATCTAAAAGCCTATAAGGGTAGTGGTGAATTTGACGGGTGCAGACTCGGTCGTTTGCTACGAAACATTACTTTTAGTGGCAAGGGATATGTGGATAAACCAGCCAATCCAGACAGCGTTATGCTGTTTGATGGCGGTAAGACTTTTAATGTTACGGCTAGCGCTCCAATAACAAAAAATCCATTTAGTACACATAATGGTGTATTTATCTCTTGCAGTGACGTGTTTAGTTCTAATAAGAAACTGGAGAATACTCATATGAGTGATACTCTGTCAATTGATCTGCTCCAGAAACAGAACGAGGAACTTAAAGCCACAGTCGAAGAACTTCAAAAGGAAGTTAAGAATTATTCTAAGGCTTCTGTTGATGAAAAGATTAAGGCTTTTGAGTCCAAAGTATCTGAATTGGAGGGCAAGGTTGAGTCTTTAACTAAAGAGCGCGATGAAGCTCTCGCTAGTGTTGAAAAGCTCACCAAGGCCAAAGAAGAAGCAGACAAAAATTTAAGTGAGGTTGTTGAAGCTAAGGATGCACTTGAAAAGCAAGTGGCCGAAATTAAACTTCAGCAAACAAAGTCAGATCGTATTTCTGTTTTGGTTGAAGCTGGCTATGATAGAGATTCCGCTGAAGCCAAAGTTGATACCTTCATTGATTTGGACGACGATAAGTTTAAGGTTATTGCCGACGAACTCATCGAAGCCAAGAAACACATGAAGGACGATAAGAAGAAGAAAGACGAAGATATGTCTATGTCAAGTCAAGACGACGATCCATCAGATGACCCAGAAGGTTCTGCAAGTGCTTCGGCTGCCGATGTAGATAACGCGGAACCAACAAATAATGATGGTCCTGATATGTCTGCAAGCGCATCTGATAATGATGATGAAGTTGAATTGCGAGATGAGCTTAGACAGGCTTTGGCTGCTCGTCTTGGTTATGATGATAAGGGAGAAGAATAAAAATGGCTCTAAAATCAGACCGTATCGAACTTGCGGATGGTAGCCGTATCAAATATTTTATGACTACTGCTACTACTCGTGGCCGTATTGTCAATCTTGATAGTCCTGGTGGTGATGGCATGGATAATCCGAGTGCAACGGTATCCTTGCCTATCGGTGCTTCTGGCAACCCAGCGGGAGTGTTGATGAATGACGTAGTTAATTTGAATCTGACTCGTCAACATTTGAATCAGCATGTTGATGAAGTGCAGGTAGGTAATAAAGTAGATGTACTTGTGCGCGGTGTTGTTCGCACTAACGTTCTTAAGTCTGGTGATTCTCCATCTGCTGGTGACGCCGCTTATTATGACGCTAATGGTGAGTTTACTACGAGTACAGGTTCAGATAAAGTTGGCAGATTTCTTGGGCCAAAAGATTCTGATGGGTACGTCGAAGTTGAAATAAATATCCAATAAGATCGGAGTATTCATAAAATGGCAAGAAAGAAATTATTCAAGCCGTCAGAACGCCTTACAGAACTGCTGCGCACTAGCGGCTCGTTCAACAGAGAGGAATCTTTGGCTGCGGTACACGAGTTTGCTAAAGCTCTTGAACTTCCGCTTCGTCAAGGTATGCTGAGCGGCAACATTTTGGATGGTATTTACGAAGCTATTCCGCTTGATCGTAATGCCACTCCAGAATTTCCACTGGATTTCCTGGCCCCAGGAACCGAAAAAGAGTTTGTGGCCTACTCAATTCCTAATCATGGTTATATTCCCCAGCGTCACGTTGAGGGCGACTATGTGATGATCCCAACTTACGATATTGGCGCATCCATTGACTGGAACCTCAAGTATGCGCGCGATGCTCGTTGGGATGTTGTTGGTCGCGCAATGGAGGTTCTTGAAGCGTCATTTGTCAAGAAAATGAATGATGATGGCTGGCACACAATTATTACTGCGGGTGCTGATCGCAATATTGTTATTCTTGATAGTGATGCTGCTACTGGCCAATTTACTAAGCGCCTTGTGAGTCTGATGAAGGTTGTTATGCGGCGCAATGGTGGTGGCAACTCCGCCTCCAATAATAGAGGTCAATTAACTGATCTTTATATTTCGCCAGAAGCTATGGAAGACATTCGTAACTGGAATGTTGACCAAGTTGACGAATTGACGCGCCGACAAATTTTTGTGAGCGAGGGTGATGACGCCCTTAATCGTATTTTTGGCGTTAATCTTCATACGCTTGATGAGCTTGGTGAAGGTCAAGAATACGAACTCTTCTATGAAAATGAGTTGGGCGCTGCTCTTCCTGGTGGTGATGTTGAAATCGTTGTTGGTCTTGATTTGCGCAAAAATGATTCCTTTGTAATGCCCATCCGAGAAGAAGTTTCAATCTTTGAAGATGATAGCTTACATAGGCAAAAGCGTGCTGGTCTGTACGGGTGGGCCGAAATCGGTCTGGGTGTTCTAGATAACCGTCGCGTCCTTCTTGGTAGTCTCTAATCTATCTTGACAAACAACCAGAAACCGCTATATTATAGGGTGGGGAGATATTTTTCTTCCCGCCCTTTTTGTATGTATATATTTATAGGAGAGTAGTATGATATTAGATAAGGAAACTAAGGACAAGTTCGGATATCTTCCATCATCACTAACTAAGTCATCAAGTAAAAAAGTGGTGGTTAAATGTGATTATTGTGGCCTTATATTAGATAAGACTATGAAACAGATCACCGCAGGAAGAAAGTACACTGATGTTGAGGCGTGTCATGCTTGTCGTTTCAAAAAGAGGGAAGATGTTAGTATAGCGCGTGACGGCGTAAAAAACAGCGCCCAGAGAAAAGACGTTCGAGAAAAATTGTCGTCTGTCAACATAGAGGATTTTCATGAAGAAATAGTAGAGCTTTCCAAAAAATATGGACATTCATATATTGCAGAGAAACTGGGTATACCAAGTACGTCCTTACATAGATATATGAAGCGCCATAACATTTCGGGCGATATTTCTGTTCAACAACGTAGAGAAAATACCTTTAAGGATAAGACTGGACAAGACTATAAAGAATGGAGACGAGAACAACTTAAGGATATGTCTCAGCAGAAGTATGGCGTGGACAATATGTTTATGGCAGAGGAAATTAAACAAAAGTCTAAGGAAACCATGATGGAGAAATATGGAGTTGAGCACTGTATGCAATCCAAAGAAATACGTGACAAGTCTAAGTCTACCGTACTAAAAAAATATGGCGTTGAGAACGTGTCACAAAATGATGAAATACAGGGAAAAATAAAACAAACAAATAAAGATAGATATGGTTATGATAACCCAATGAAAAATAAGAATGTCGTTAAGAAAATGTTGCAAACACGCATAGACAATGGCGAAATTCATACATATAATAACAAAAGAATTAGAGAAATATCTGAGGAACTCAATCGGCCCTATTCAACGTTAGTTGTACAGATACGTAAGTATGGTCCAGACGCCGCCCTAAAAATGAAGAATAAAAATAAGAGTATATTAGAACAACTAATGGAATCCCACCTAAAGTCTATTGGGGTTAATTATGTACCACAATTTCGCGTAGAAAACAGAATAGCGGACTTTTTCCTACCAGATTACAACATTATTATTGAGTGTGATGGTCTTTACTGGCACTCAGACGCCGTAATACAAGATAAGAACTATCATAAAGATAAGCGCGACCTCTATATAAGTAAAGGTTACCGCCCATTCTTTTTTAGGGAGGACGAGTTGCGCGACAAATTCAATATAATTAAATCTATCCTTAGTAATGCTATGCACATGAATACGCGCCGACTATTTGCCCGAAAATGTACGCCCGCCCAATTAACGCCCACCGAGTCAAACGCCTTCTTTTCCTTATATCACCTAATGGGTCCAGGCAAAGGCCCAACATTTGCCCTCTTAGATGAAGATAAATTTCCAGTTGCCGCCCTACAAATCCTAAATACATACGGCGAACATCATATTTCGCGCTTCTGTACGGCCCCAAATTGTACTGTTGTGGGCGCCCTCTCAAAATTGCTCAAGTTCGCCCACACTACCATATTCTTTTCTGCTATATCTACCTTTATAGATTTACGCTATGGAGAAGGTTCATACTTAGAAAGATCGTTAGGATTTGAGAAGCTAGCTTCACACATTAGTTTTAAGTGGACTGACGGTATCAATACATTTCACAGACTAACCAAAAAAGGAAATTCTGGGTACTATCACGGCCTGGCCAAGATATGGGACTGCGGACAAGCCAAATACCGTTTGGTGTACAATACTAATATAAATCAACTAAAAAGGAGAACAGTATGCCACCAGGAATAGTTGGAGACTCACCTTACGACATTAGAATTTATGGGTGCACCAATCATGCCGAGGACGATGTAAGTACACAGGGCGGCGCTATAGATACAACTGTTATACTAGCATTTGATGAACCCTTATTTGCAAATGAACTCAACGACACATTAGATGTTGTATCGGGCAGTTCTTCTGATACAACCCAAACACTAACTATCACTGGAAAGAATAGTTCAGGAACAATAATAAGTGAAGTATTAAACCTAAATGGAACAACCAAAGTTAGTGGGACCAAGGTATTTCAAATAATACTTAAGGTTGTATGTAGTGGGTCACATGTTGGAGATATAACTATAAGTCGAAATTCAGACGGTAGGGCTGTTGGTACATTATTAGGCACAAATAATGCGCCAGGAGCCACAGCCGAACTAACATTGCGCCGCCCATTTTATGATGCTAGTATTCCAACGAGCGGAACCCAAAAATACTATGAGAAAGTTTTTATCAAAAATAATAGCTCGGGCACGTATTATGGGGTAACCGTTACAGAATCCTCTGATCCAATTGGTTCTCACGCTTTTGACCTTGAATCCGCCCAGAACGACACAAATACTGTGGCCAACAGGCTAACTAAGCCAACAACAACACTAGGGACATTCGATGGCTCACAGAAAAACGTACCAGGAACTAATCTAAATGGTGGGCAGGCTATTGGAGTTTGGCTCGAATTAACCTTAACTGCTGGTCTATTAGCAAATCAATCAATATACAGACTTCTTATAAATGGTAGGAGAAATTCATAGTGGCTAACTTACTATTAGTTGTTAGAGATGGCCCCTCATATAAGAATGGCGATGTACTATGCGCTTTTTCGAGAAGGTGTATTGAGTTTTGTCATTGCCACATGCAATGTTTCGAGAGAGACCCCAATCATCGCCGACTAAAGGCAGTTGATAATCCCGACGGGCTAGTTCCACAAACAGATGTCCTATATGATTATTGCACTACATTCTATGAATTTAGATATGATAGGCTTAGTGAGAACGAACTGCTAATAACGCGCCTATCAGATGGCGTGAATATACGGGTCCAATCTAATGTACCGTTTGATAGTCCATTCTCCAATAAAACCGAACAAATAGACATAAAACAATTTCTGGATAGACAGCTTAAAACCCTACGTTCACTTGATGCTCGCGGGCGCCCAATATTCAAGAATGACCAATCCCTAGAGACTTGGTTTGGTGGGCGTATGTCTCACGGAGATATAAATAAGGTTCGCGCCGTCTGGATGGCCCTAACAAATAAAAAGGGCGTTTTGCGCACAGAATTGCGCTTTAGACACTATCCACTCGGCCAACAAGACATAAGATCTTTTCTGCCAATATCTACTACCGATTTTGATGACGGTCGCGCTGCTCAATTAGTTGAGCCCGAATACGACCTATCCGACCCAGAAAATCCACAAATAATCAAAAAAAGAAAGAAGTTTGTAAATTGGAGAGATGATGTCATACCCGAGGTCGGCGTACCAGAGGGTGACGTAATAGACAAACGAAAACCCATAGATATAAGGCCAGTAATGGTCCCCAAACAAGACAACATAATAGTTAAAGATAAAGTATAGGGAGAATAACATAAGATGTTAAATGTAACTTCAGCTAAAAACTTAACACTTGAAGAAAAACGCCTCCTAAAAACAGAAATAGATACTGACCCTAATAATTTGGGTTATAAAGATGTTAACGGAAACTATAGGGCGGCCGCTGAGATTGCCAGGCTGCTTACACAGCGCCAATTAATACCTAATCCAGAACCCCAGCCGCAAATTCCTAAGCCAATTGATACTAACGCGCTAATGTCTTTGGTGAGTCCTACAACTATTGCTGCCGCAGATTATGCGGCGCTACAGGCAATTGAAGAAGCCGCTGATTCAAATGATAGACCACGCCTAATGAGACAGTTTCAAGTATGGCAAGCTAAGGGGTGGCTTAGTGACCCCAATGAGATTGCTGCTATTCAGGGTGAATTGGTCGCTACAATAGGCGATCCAAACTGGAAAGCACAAATTCCTGATAAGTCTCCCATTGAAAGAGTTATAGGGAGGAATACGGGTATTTCTGTTGATGAAGTAAATGAAATCTTAAACTTAGTATAATATAAAGAGGTAAGACAAAATGGCAACTGGTGGATACCAACTAAATAGTCCTGCGGCTGTTGACTCTAGTTTGGTGACTAGCGCATCTGCAACAACTAATGGATCGTCATTTGATTTGGGTGTAAACACTTCGCCCCAAGCCGTAAGAAATGTGGCCCAATTTACATTTACTGGGGGGGCTACGAACGGCTATGATATGGAAGTCAGAGTGCAGTGGTCTGATGATAATACTACTTGGCCTAGTTCTGGCGAGGGGGATATTGTGTTGGTTAGGACCGATTCAACCGCGAGCGCATCTTTAACATCACAGTGGGTGGAATTACCCGCTCCTAAAGCTCGGTATGCACGCTTCCAATACAAAAATAATAATGCAACCGACGCAGTTACGGTAAGTAGCGAAGTGGCCCAACACAAACTGCAGAGCGCCTAAATGTCTCTCGTTTATCCCAGTAGAAATAGAAGTCTAGCCATTCCAGACAGACTAGAATTGAATTTGGATAGTCCATTTGCAAGAGGACTCGTAGGGTTCTGGGCGATGGGTGCTGCGCAGCATTGGGGAAGCAGTAAGCTGCTCGACCTTTCGCCGTATGGTAATCACGGCACTCTGACCAATATGGACCCTGCAACCGATTGGGTTCACGACGGAGAGAGGGCTGGGTTGGATTTTGATGGGGTGGATGACGTTGTTTTAGCCGATTTTCAGCCAGCTATATTTTCAGACACCCTAACTGTTGCCGCGTGGACTAGGTTGTTGGCGACAGACTGGTATCCCGCAATCACAGGTCTCGATTGTGATTTGAATAGCGGCGTCTATATGCGGTTTTTTGGAACTACGTCGCAACCTGCGTTTCGCGTGTTCACTTCTGCTGGAAACGGGAATATAGAACTGACCAGCGCAGTGACGCTAGGTGAACGAATACTGCTGGTCGGAACGTATGACGGCGCGCAAGTGCGATTGTATCAAGACGGAACGGTTAGAGGGACCGCCTCAATCAGCGGTACTGTAACATGGAAGGGAACGTCAAAGATCGCAATAGGCGCTTTGGATTCTATCTCGTTTGAAATACCTGCCGTTCTCGACGACATCCGCATCTACAACCGCGCCCTCTCCGCCGCCGAGATCAAGCAACTCTACGAGGAGACCCTTGACGGCAGTTACGGCTCCCTAGCCAAAACCACCTCTAATACAACAACAGTCTTCATACCAAAAGTCCCCTATGAATCCATTAAGGTTGATCGTATATATTATACTGAAGTAAAAAAGAAAAATATATATGATAACTTTGAAATCAATAAAGACTCACCATTCTATAGGGGTTTAGTGGGCTTTTGGGCGATGGGTAACCCAGCGTGTAGGAACAGCAACACACTAATAGATTTGAGTCCTTATGGTAATCATGGTACATTAACTAATATGGACCCTGCAACGGATTGGGTGCAGGATGGCGAGCGCGCAGCGCTCGATTTTGATGGGGTGGATGATTACACAGATTGTGGTAACAGTAGTATATTAAACCCAACTGGAGTTATAACCTGGTCTCTATGGTGTATGCCATATGTAGCTCAAGATGCTAAGTGCATCATTTCTAAAACAAACACATCCGATTTTTCTAACATAATTAGAACATATACTTCACCAAACTCGTGGGCGTTTACTTATGGCAATAAACAGATATATGTTTCTAATACTTTAACTGTTGCAAAATGGCAACATGTTGTTGGTACTTATGATGGTACAGACGTTAAACTATATGTTGATGGTATTGAGCGTGGTTTTGTAACACAAACTGGCCTTTCTAGTAATCCATCTTATTCATTAAGAATTGGTAGTAATAATGGAAATGGGTATTTTAATGGAATTATTGATAATGTATTAGTTTACAACCGCGCACTATCCTCTGACGAAGTCAAACAACTCTACAACGAAACCAAAGACGGATCATATGGTTCCCTAATCAAACCTAAAAAACAGTTACATTACTTTAGAGACGACAAATATGGTACTTCAAACTATACGAGCGTACCAACCATCATTACCTCTAAGAAGTCCCCAAGTTGGAACTCATCACTTAGATTGAATCCTGATTCGCCATTTGCGAAGGGTCTTGTTGGGTTTTGGGCAATGGGCAATGCGGCATGTAGGAACAGCAATACATTAATTGATTTGAGCCCTTATGGGAATCACGGCGTACTCACAAATATGGACCCTGCGAGTGATTGGATTCACGACGGAGAGAGGGCGGGGCTGGATTTTGACGGCACTAATGACTATGTTAGTATTCCGCGAGATGAATTACCACTAACATTATCTCAGTTTTCACTTATGTGTTGGTTTATGCCATTATCATTACCATCTACCAATGCTGGAATTATCGAATGGGGTGATGCAGGAAATCTATTTACTCATCTTATTACTATAAGATATAGAAGTGACAAAACATTAAGATGGTATCTTAGATTAGGTGGATCGGCCTTTGATAGTATTACGACTACAACATTTGAGTTAGGTAGCTGGGTACATTTGTGTATAACATACAATTTTTCTATTTCGCCATCTAACCAGCGATCATCATTATATGCGAATGGAAGTCGAGTTGAGTATGGGACTGGTGACGGAGAAACACTTCCTAGTAATTCGATTGAAGTTGGCAGAACTAATGATGCAGTTAATAGGTACTTAGCTCAGAACGTTGATGACATCCGCATCTACAACCGCGCCCTTTCCTACGCTGAAGTCAAGCAACTCTACGAAGAAACCAGCGACGGATCATACGGGAGTTTGGTTCTATAATGGCACTCAGCAACCTCAATACATTCTATAATTCCTATAGACTGCCTACCACAATCAAAACTACTATTGGTACTGATCCAAGTAGGGATTATTCAACAATTACGGCATGGGAGGCAGACCTAGATAATGATGCAATATATATTGCTGGGGATGATGCGGTAGGGGAATGTTATAATGACTCAATTTTTAATGAAAGTCCAGTTTTAGACGGCGGTAGCTCAGTAGGACTGTCTTCTGTACTACTAACATCAGCCGATACCGAAAAACATGATGGAACTGAAAATACTGGAGTTCGCTTAGACGGATTAAGTTCAATATGTATTTCTTTATATTTTCCGTCTAATATACGTGGTGAGGTATCGTGGATAGATATATATTCTCCTAATGGTAGTAATCCAACGTGTGTAAGATTGCCAGGAAATCTCAACACAGATTTACATTTGTCAAATTGTATAGTTCGTGATGTTGTAAATCAAGAAAGTTATCAATCAATAACAGGAATAGTTACAGGACATAATAATAACAAAAATACAGTATCGAATAATATTATTTATAACATCAATCATGGTAATAGTACCACGGGTAGTGCTTATGGTATTAATGGAGGTAGTGATCTAGGAGCAAATTGTTATAATAACACAATCTATAATGTGACGATAGACTCTACTATATCTACAGCTAATGTAGTCGGTATTAATCACACTAGAGCAATAAGCGCTGAATATAAAAATAATATTGTGGTTGATGTTACTAATGCAGGATCTGGAACAGCCAAGTGTTTTGATCTTAATGCAGCGAATATATCTGAATATAACCTTTCTTCTGATGCCACAGCATCAGGCACAGGTTCCCTAACAAACAAACTTTCATCCAACCAATTCGTTTCCACCGTATCTGGCTCAGAAGACCTCCACTTAAAAGAAGGCGCCGATGCAATAGGCGCAGGAACAGATTTAGGAACAACCCCCACAGGAGTCAACATCGACATTAATGGCTCCGACAGAAACGCTTTTACGGCAACGACATGGGACATAGGTGCCCACCAATACGAATTAACTGCTTCGATTGGCACCGCAGCAGGCCGCGACTACAACACAATAACTGCTTGGGAGGCCGACCTAGACAACTCAAATATTTATGGCGGTGGGGCTAGAGCAAGAGGAGAGTGTTATAATGATTCTGTGTTTGATGAGAGTGTAACTATAGATGGCGGAGGAATTGTTGGGCTTGATGGAGTTACTTTAACTGTAGCTGAAGGAGAAAGACATGATGGAACGGCTGGAAGTGGTGCGAGGATTATTAATACATCTTCGACGTTGATTTCATCACCATCATCGAGTCCGCCATTTAAAATTGAAGATTTAGAACTCAATAATAATGGAAGTGGTAAAAAGTGCGTTAGTTTAACGCAAAGTTCACATGTATCAATGAAACGAGTCGCAAAACGACTATTGATACATAATGTTTATAATACATTAAACGATAATGTATATGCAGTATATATTACACGAGGAGCTTCTATTTTAAATTCTATAATTTATAATATAACAAATGCAACAACAATAACCGATAAATATAGTGTAGGAATATATTCAGCTATAGTGCCATACGCATCTGTATATATTAACAATAATACAATATATAATATTATAAGAGATTCCAATGGGAATGGTTATGGTATTTATATTGGGTCGTCCACAAATTTTAAAGTCAATAATAATATATCTGTTGATATTGTAGGAACTACCACAGGGTCAAAACTCGCCTATAAGTATACTACAGCTACGTCATCAAACAATTTGTCATCTGATGATACTGCCGACGATGCTGGAGGAACTGGACATTTAATAAATAAATCTTCCGCCAACCAATTCGTATCCATAGTCTCAGGCTCCGAAGACCTCCACCTTAAAGCGGGCGCTGACGCAATAGATGCTGGGGTAGACCTAGGCACAACCCCTACAGGAGTCAACATAGATATCAATGGATATGATAGGGATGCTAATGGAGTAGTGTGGGACATAGGTGCTCATGAATATGTTAGTACGACAACTCCAATAACGGTCGATAGAATATTTAATGTTGACTATCTAAATGATGTATCCTCTAATAAAGATATAAACCTTGAATGGCGCGCCCAACTTAATAAATTAAACATCTTTAATGTAGATTGGTCCATAGACCTACAAGCTATCACAAAGGAATTTAACCTAGAATATTTACAAGATGTTGTAGCAGAAGAAAAGGTTAATGTGGGGTGGCGTGGTTTACATTCACTGGGGCGCCTCTTTAATATAGAATATATGGGCGATTTGGCCGTTAATAGGGCGATGCCAGTAGAATATACGTCTAATATATTGGGCACTAGGGCGTTTAACATTGGTCATTTATTGGGCGTATCGGGTGCGAATATTTTTGATATAGAGTGGTTATTAAATATAGCGGTCAACAAAGAAATTAACATAAGTAGTTTGGGCGATTTAAGTTTACAGAGGGCGATTCCCCTAGATTACTTGGGCGCTCTTACTTCGCTCGACGAATTTACGGTTGAATATATGGGGTCTTTGGGCGCCAACCAAATATTTGATGTTGAGTGGAAAGGTAGTACATCAACTATATCAACCAACCGCCCATTTAATATAGACTGGGCCACACAAATTAGTGCCGACCAAGAACTTCCAATTGGATGGGCCGCCCAAATTTCGCTAGTACGCCCCCTAACTATAACCTTTCTTTCTGCCATACAAACCCTAAAGGAATTTGGCGCGGATTGGATGGGCGAATTAGTAGTCAATCCAATACTGAATCTAAGCTATAGGGGCAATATTAGTGAGCTAAAAACTTATAATATTGATTATAGTGGATCATTAATAGATAATTACACACAAGTAATAGAGTACCTACAAAGTGTTAGCGCGAACAAAATAGTAAATATTGAGTGGAAAGGAGCTGCACTATTTACAGTAGATAGGATATTCAATATCGAGAATAGGACTGAATTTTCTAAGGATAATGTCTATAATTTGGATTGGCCTTCCTATGTAGGATCGTCTAAAATATACAGTATTGGGCATAATTTGGATGTTCTAAGGGCGGATAATACAGTACCAATTGAGTCACTAGGTGGCTTAGGCGCCCAAAAACCCCTCAACCTAAGTTATATGGGCGCCCTGTCCAAAATGTGTATAATTACTATTGAGTACCTTACACAACTACTTAAGAATCATAGTTTGGCGGTATCTTGGCTCGAATCAATAAGTACGTCCAAACAAGAGCTAGTATCGTGGCTTTCTACGTTCGCCGCCAACAAAATAATGCCAGTTGAGTGGGGAGGAATTGACCTAGAGGCTAGCGCATATTGGGTACTCGATGCCAAAAATAGATTATGGACCCTAAATTCAAACACAAGGACATGGGTTTTGGTTCAAGACGACAAAACAAGAACATGGGTTTTAGATAAGAGAGATTAAACTATGCCTGTAGTTGCAAGTGACATAAAAGTATATGGGGCCGCCAATCATGCTGAAAATGATAGTTCAGCTCAGGGTGGCGCTATAGATACAACAGTTGTAATGATTTTTGATGATTCGGCCCTCGCAAACACACTAAATGATACGCTTAATGTTGTGTCTGGGGATGCTGCCGATATTACTCAGACTGTTACTATTACTGGGCGTAATTCGGCAGGTTCAATCGTTAGCGAAGTCTTTAACTTAAATGGTACTACCACAGTTAATGGTTCTACTACGTTTGAACGCATCCTTAAGATTGTATGTAGCGCCTCACACGCTGGCGATATTAGTATTAGTAAGGCTACTGGTGGTACGGTCGTGGGCACTCTTTTGGGCACTACGAACGCTCCTGGTGGAACCGCCGAATTAACACTAAGGCGCCCATTCTATGATGTAAGCGCAGACGTAAGCGGCGGATTAAGTCGAGATTTTTATGAGAAGTGTTTTGTTAAGAATAATAATTCCACTAATGCTCTTCTTTCTGCCCAAATTGCTGAGAACGCCGATCCATCTGGTAATATTACGTTTGACCTTGAAGATGCCGTAAATGATATAAATAGCACTTCAAGTCGATTAAATACGGCGCCTATTGGTATGTTGGGCACTTTCGATAATACAACCAAAAGTGTTCCTGGTACAGACTTGGGTGCTGGTGCCGCAATAGGCGTATGGCTCAAACTAACGCTGGCCGCTGGAACCGCCGCAAACAAGACAACTTGGACAATGCAAGTAACTGGATCAACAACATAATGGGTATTGCGCCTGAATTATTATGTAAACAACCTAGTGAAGTTGTAAATTATGGTATGGACTTTAGTAGTTATGTTAGTGGTAGTTCCATAACACTATCTAATCCTATTGTAACCAGTGAAAAGTATAATGGTGATACATCAGATTTAACTTTGGGTTCACCAACAATATCTGGTCAAAAAGTAGTATTTTCTATTAGTGGTGGAACTTCTGGTACTCGTTATCGAATAACTGTTAAGGTCGATACAAGCGACAGTGAAAAGCTAGAGGGCGACGGCATACTTTTGGTAAAGGATACGTAAGATGGCTTGGCAAGACGATATGCTTACTATATTGCGCGTATTAATAAATGATACAGATTGCGGTTCGCCCGAATATTCAGATGATAGACTTTTTAATGTGTTGATTGTGGCTGCCCACTATGTGGTGGACGAAATATCGTTCGATAATGATTATACAGTTGATATATCTGCCCGTACAATATCTCCCACTCCAGATGCCTCATTTATTAATTTGGTTGTATTAAAGGCGGCGTGTATTATTGATAAGGGTAATATGAGGTTGGCTGCTATGTCTGCTGGTATTGAGGCGCGGTGTGGACCCGCAACCATGAGAACTCTAAGGCGCATGGATGGATTCAAAATATTGTTGGATAACGGTTATTGTGCCGCCTACGAACATGCAAAGCTAGAACATAAGATGGGCAGAAGTATAGAGGCGATTCTTAGTCCATTCATTAATAGTGATTTTGATCCATCGCATTACAACTACAATAATTATAACTATTTTAGGAGTTAACATAAGATATGGCTACTGACGTTAAGAATGGGGCTGGTGGAGATACTGGCAACGCCCAGAATGGCCAAATATTAATTAAGACTGGTATCAAACATAGGCAAACATTACAACCTAATGGCTATAGTGAGTTTACTATTGCGGGGTTTGACACGTCTCCTCCTGGGATGAATTTGACTAACATGAGTCAATATCCTAGATACTATCAGGGAGACACAAATAATTAGTAGTATGAGAACCCGTACACCAAAACGAATCAATGAGAAGTTTGGTCGGTTAACTGTCATAGGATGGGGACGAAATCATGAAACCAAGTCAGGATATAAAACACGGTATTGGAAATGTATATGCGATTGTGGCAACATACATGAAGTCAGAGGATGTGATTTGACATCTGGAAGGGTATCATCTTGTGGGTGCTTTGGCGTAGAGAGTAGGCATAAGATTAAGAATAACCTTGTAGGAAGAAGATTTGGAAAATTAGTGGTAATAAGACGTTCATTTAATAAACGCTATAAAAATAATAGATGTGTATTTTGGAAGGTCATATGCGATTGTGGAGAATACAGGGTTGTATCATCAGCAAACCTTATATCTGGTAATCAAACTGGATGTGGCAATTGTGGACTATTTCGCAATGGAGTGTTGACCTCTAATTTAGCATTAAAATTACATGATATAATAGGAAGTGGAGTACATAATTATTATACTGGGGTATTATATAATGGACATAATATCAATGTAGACATAGCATTAGTGGATGATAAAATAGCTATAGAATATGATGGATTATATTACCATAAAGGTAAAGAGGAGTGGGATTATGCACAATCTATAACCCTTGTATTACATGGATGGAAAGTATTGCGAGTAAGGTCATTACGCAATATCCCAACTAAGAATGAAATAATGACGCTGATAGAATATTTAAGATTTTCGATTCCTCAAACTATAGTATTATACATATAATGGCTTTTAATCCATTCACTGGCTTGATAAATAGCGACTTCATAGATTTACATGCCAATGCCATCACTGAGTTGGTTACGGCTTGTACCGTTCCATGTAAACTATTGTATGGAAAAACCAAATGGGAAGATTGTCCGAATTGTTGGGAATCTGGCACATTGATACAAACAGAATATGGTTTTAAACGTATCGAAGATGTAATTATTGGAGAAATGGTATATACTGGACCAAATCAGCTTAATAAGGTTATAGATAAAAGGTCTAGAGTTTATGAAGGCGAGATGGTTAGAATTGTTCCTCATTATATTGATTTGCCATATAGAGTTACAGCAGATCATAAATTTCCAATAATACGTAACTTTAGACAATATTATAGTACGTCTGAGTGGCATGATTCAGAATTTGAATTGAATGTTATAGATAAGTTGGAAGAAGTGTCTGCGTGTAATATTACTACCAACGACGCTATATTAATACCGTTTGCTTCGCACTCTACATCTGAATTACAAGTATGGTATGATTATGAATTAGATGACGATTTGCTATATTTATTTGGGTGGTGGATTGCAGAAGGGTGTTTACATATAAAAAAATATACTAGAAGTGGTTCTTTTTGTTTAAGAGCTAGCACTGAAACTAATGTAGCTTTGACACTTAAAAGAATACTAAAAAATAAGTTTAATATTAATTCTCGTTTGGAATATAGAAAAAACTCTGATAATCTATTGCTCACTTGGAACTCATCGTGGTTTGCAAAACTAATGATGGATTTTGGTCATTTAGCTGTTAATAAACACATACCCAATTATTTATGGAAAAGGTTGTCTATTAGACAAAAGTTGGTCTTATTTAATGCTTATTGGCAAGGTGATGGACATGAGTATCATGATATTACAATTGGTCAATATCATAGGCGTTCTGTTAGTACAATTAGTCCGTTACTAGCATTACAATCATTTAATATACTATTGTCTAGCGGGTTTATTCCAAGTATTAGATATAATTCTCCTAGAATAGATAAGAATGGAACGAACCACCAAATGTCTTTTGTTGTTACGTGGTCTAAAAAACGTAGAGTGCAACCAACAAACCTTAGAAAATGTAATCTTGGTTGGCTGGCCAAAGTTCGTAAAATAGTTAAAGAGCATGATAAATGTGTAGTACATAATTTAAAAGTTGAAAATGTGCATAGGTATATAGCTGGCGCAATTTTAACTAATAATTGTAATTTTGATGCTGCTATTGGCAGATCATCTAATAGGTATCAGTCGGGCGGGCCTATTCCCTTTAGTACTGGCGTATGTCCGTATTGTAATGGAGCAGGAAAAATAGGCACAGAGATAACATCAACGATCAATTTAGCCATTATATATAACTATAAGGATTGGATAGACCTAGGTATTGAGATCAGATCGCCCAATGGATTTGTGCAATCACTATCACTACTAAAGACTCTGGACGAGCTTAAGGAGGCAAAAGAGCTGATAGTGGACACGGATATATCTAAATATGTAAACCAACGATTTGAAAGATACGGCGAACCTCAGCCGTGTGGATTTTCTCAGGCGACCATAATCGCCACAATGTGGAAAAGGATAGAAAACTAATGGGCGTAATTTCCTTGGAAATCCTTGAAAATGACGATCAGATTACGGCCCATATATTAAGGGCACTAGCCTCAGACTTAACAAAGCGTTTGCATCGCTCAAAAATCAAACTTTTGCCCAAACTTAAGAGATTATTGAGGAGCGCCCTACAATCACAACCTGAATATTTTTCTCTGCTTAATGGCGATCTCATGGCCGAATTTGGTTTGGTCGATGGCCAGGAAAGAATAGACAGGATAATTGAGCATTGGCTTAACACTATTTCTATTAAGGTGATTCCAGTTAGGGCGCGCGGTAAAAAACTAACTGGGGGCCTAAAAATAACGGCAATTCCGTCAGATTATAGTGACGTTGAGCAACTTCCAGAAGCCGTATTTGTCACCGAAAAGGGCCACAGACTTGAATGGTTATCTTGGTTATTAAAAAATGGTGACCAGGCCATTATCTTAGAATATACAATACTATATGGTAACTTTACACAGTCACGAACTGGTAGGGCGATTATGAACAAGAAGTTTGGTGGTAGATGGTCCGTACCACCAGAATATGCGGGCACAATAAATAATAATTTTGTTACGCGCACAATCGAATCCATAGGACCACAAATAGAGTCAACAATAATACAAACTGTTAGTAGTGACATATAATGTCTAGCAATAAAGTTAACTCTGATTTCAAGGGCGTCTTTCATGTGGGTAATACTACCCTTATGGACGAACTGGAATCTAACTTAAAAATGTGGTTTGATTGGTCCTTCCTTAGGATTGGTGGGTGGGTTGATGTAGCACCCTCTAGTTCAACCATATATGGCGGAGATTTATCTGTATTGAGGGCCATAAAAGACCCCTCTTATACAGACGGACAAGTATGGGAATCGGCTCGCAAAGATTGGGTCTGGGAGACTAACGTGGACTACGTGGCCCCTGATAACTCTACAAATAACCCCAAGGTAGTTGGATCAACCGTTCTCGTTAATTCGGTTGCTACGCCGTATGACTGGATAGATTATCCCTTGGGGCGCGTTTATTTTAATTCGCCCGTTAGTACGACCGCCGTAGTCAAGGCCGAATATTCATATAGATGGGTTCAGGTATATGTGGCCACGCGCTCTAGGTGGTGGAAAGAACTTCAATATAGAGCGTTCAGACAAGAAGATTCGCACTTTTCTCAAGACGATACTGGTTCATGGTCTGTTGGCGGCAACCATAGAATTCAAATGCCGTCCATAATTATTGAGGCTGTACCACGGGCTATTTCAAGACCATATCAGTTGGGCGATGGTTCATATTGGGTTGAACAAGATATATTATGTTATGTATTAGCTGAAAATGCTAGTGATAGAAATAAAATAGTAGATATATTGAGGGGACAATTTGATTCAACAATATGGCTATTCAATAGTAATAACATTTCTTCTGCCTCAGCTTGGCCTTTGGATTATAGAGGTATGGTAATTGACAGTTCAAAGACATACCCAAACTTAGTAGACGAAAATACTGGATATAGGTGGATTAAATGTAGATTTTCTCGCACAACGACCTCACAAATTGAGGAGCTAAATAGTAGGCTTTATGAGGGTGTAGTACGTCTAACGTGCGAGTGTGTTTTACCAGATTAAATAGATTTCGGTGTATAATAATACACAGCACCAAATCAACTAAAATAATGTATAGCATGTCCGAAAGGGAGAAATTTTCAGATGGCTGCTAGTAATAATAAGCGAATTTACTATGCTGTGCATCAGGTTGGCCTTAAGGCTGACGGGGCGGCTAATTTTACTGCCGTTCACGGTGCCCAGAGCGTAGGAATTACGACTAATTTCAATTTAGAACAAGTTTTTGAGCTTGGACAGTTAGCTATCTATGAAAACATTGAACAAATCCCTGATGTCGAGGTGACTCTTAATAAGGTATTGGACGGATATCCGCTTGCTTATACTTTGGCTACTACTGCTGCGACTGAGCCGACTTTGGCTGCTCGCGCAAAACCAAAGTGTCTGTTTGCCTTATCAATCTTTGATGATACCAAAGAGTCGGCCACTGGTACGCCAGATTCTATTGTTCAATGTTCTGGTATGTATGTTGGTTCAGTATCATATAGTTTCCCATTAGATGATAATTTTAATGAAGATTTGACTCTTGTGGGCAATGATAAAGTATGGCTTAATGATCCAAAACCAACAAATACAAACTTGCCGACCCCGTCATTTGATGGAGCGTTTACTTCACTGGATTCGCCAATTGGTACTGGTGGAGTTAATAGGCGAGAAAACCTGCAATTTTCATATGATAGCTCTAACGGCTTAGATGTTAACAGTATGGTGGCTGATGTTGATACAACTATTTTGCCCCCAGAAGTTTTTGGCATCAGCGATTCAGGCACAAACGAAAAAAGTAATGGACAAGACTTTGATTGTCACTTGTCCAATATTACTGTTTCGGCTGACCTTGGCCGTGAAAGCATTAATGAACTTGGTCGTAAAGGTCCGTATTTCCGTAGTGTAACGTTCCCAATTGAAGTTACGTGCGAGATTGAAGTTACGTCAACGTCTGGCGATATGGTATCTGCAACCGAGGAGGGTATTTATACTACTGGTAGCGATCCATGTCTTGATGGTGGTAACCTGAAAGATCGTACTATCCGAATTGCTACGTGCGAAGGCACCCGAATTTACTTGGGTGTTAAGAATAAGTTGTCATCAGTAAGTTATACTGGTGGAGACGCTGGTGGCGGTAACGTTACTGTTACGTATACGTTCACTACGTTTAACGACTTTACTGTGATGCACAGTGGCGATCCTAATACCAACTTTGCTTGGAGTGGTAGAGCTACGTATTTGCGTGACGTATAAAACTGATTATATTTTGGGTGTTCCTACTTCGGTGGGGCACCCATTATTTTTTGATTTTAGTAGTAATGCGATAGCCCCCCTATCTGGGCATATATTATTTTGATGGGGCGAGTGTTATTACTAATAATTAGGTTAGGATAGGAAGGATAAATTTTAATGAAAGACGAACAACTATATGAAGTTATAGGACGACTTTATTGTAGGACATTGACTCAAGCGGACGCATACTCCCGCCTATTAGAGCAAGCTAACGCTCTCGCGTCCTACAATGAAAGTCTACAGCAGCAACTTAAACCTCTTAATGATGAACGTAATGACGTTGAAGCAGAGAGAAAAGATAGTACATAGGCTGTTGTACGGAGAATACCTATTTACTATTAGGGGGATACAATATAAATTAGTACAACCATCCCCTAAGATTAAGGTTATGGCAGACCTATATTATGATGAGACAATCCGTAAAAATAGGTTTGGAACTTGGTTGAAAGATAGGGATTGTATTGCTATTCTAGTAAAGAACGGGTTGTGTTCTCCAAACATTGATGAAAACATTAAAAAGATATCTGAGAGAATAGATGATCTTAAAGTAGAGCTATATGAAAACTTATTTAAGCAGACCCTCTTTGAGAAAACGCAAAAAACCCTCAATATGGTAAAGGCTAAGCACGAGGAAATGATTAGGATTAGACATATGTTGGACCACTTAACTTTAAATGGATATGCCGAAATGGTTAGGCGCCAATTCATTATATGTAAAACATTATATTATGCAGAAAAGAATATGTTAGTGTGGGACGATATTGATAATATTGATTATGACATAATGGAATTAGTAATACATGAGTCAATAAAAAATGTCGTGGGCGTTACGGAATTACGCGAAATAGCCAGAACTGATCCGTGGAAGTCTTTGTGGAACGTAAGTAAGGGAAATCCGTTTAGTGTGCCAATTGGGGAACTTACGGACGAACAAAAGACAGTCATATTATTCTCACAAATGTACGACAATATTGCCAAACACCCCGAGTGTCCTCCAGATGACATAATAGAGAATGATGATTTATTAGATGGTTGGATGATTCGTGAGCGCCGCAAAAAAGAGAAAGATCAGATGAGCAAACAGATTGATGAGCGCATTGGGCATAGACACGGTGAGTCGGATGAACTATACATTGTGGCCCAAGGAGACACCAAAGAAAAAAGATTGGCCGATATAAACAGAATAAATAGTTTGAATACGGTGGAAGGTAAAATCATTAAGGCGCAAAGAAAGCAACAGCTTAATAAAATGGGTAAAGTTATAGATGCTCAGTTTGTGGATCGTAAGTTGCAAATACAACAAGCATCAAACGAACAATTCATAAATACAGTGAAAGGGAAATAGTATGGACAAACTTAGAAATATGAGGGCGTTGGCTAAAAAGGCTAATGAACAAAAATATGAGAATCACTCTAGGGAAACGTTGAAGCGCCATGTTCAAACAAAATTCAAAACAACTATGATTGGGGCGCTCGCCCGATTTGAAGATATGTTTGGGTATTTATGGGGCGATAAATTGGATGAGCGAGACCTGAATGATGAGCAGCTAGAATTTAGAAAAATGTGGAATATTGTGCGAACAGAAATTTTGAATAATGGAAACAATCAGTTGAGGGCAGTTATGTCAGAGATAGAGCAATATACAGTTCGTTATAATAAAATGGAGTATAAGTTTATTGTTAAGCCTAAACCAGGACAACAAGGAGAACAAAATGACAGTAGTATTTAAGTGCAAAGAACAAAGAATGTTACCAGATGGGACATTGCAAACCTTAGAAGAACGAGAATTTGCGGTTCGTAAGCCGACTGGCGAACATCAACGTGAAGGACAGAAGGTATATAATAGGGCCTTTACGGATGCCGTATCCTCTGGATGTATTTTGCGGGCCAAGTTGGACGAGTTTATGCGTGAACAGGGAATGTGGAATGACAAAAAACAAACCCAGTTAACCGAACTCAATAGAAAGATTAATAATGGAGAGCGTCGCCTACAGGCTGGTGGGTTTGAGTTTGATGAGGCCGTTAAATTGGCCAAAGATATCAAGAAATGGCGAGCCGAACTACGAGAGTTGGTTGCCAATAGAACTGAACTAGACATTAATACCGCTGAGGGTCAGGCCGATAATGCTCGCTTTAATTACTTCGTTTCGGTCTGTTTGGTGTATAATGATACACAAAAGCCCGTATTTAATAGCCTAGAAGATTATTTGTCGCAGTCGGCCACCGAACAGGCCGTAATTGGGGCCACCAAACTCGCCCAAATTCTGTACGGAATTAGCGAAGATTTTGAATCTAAGTATGCCGAAAACGAGTTTTTGCGCGACTTTGGCCTAATCGACGAAAAGAATAGGTTTATTAATGATAAGGGTCAATTAGTAGATGCTGAGGGTAGGCTTATTAATGAGGATGGACACTATATATTAGAAGATGGTACTTTGTGTGATATAGACGGAAATCCTATGGATGAGGATGGAAACTATATCGTAGAGCGCAAACCATTCCTCAGAAATGGAGAGCCTATTGAGCCGCCCAATAAGACAAAATAATTTCTTCGGACAGTGACTATATCGGATAGGGTGGTCCACTTACACTTCTGTCTGATATAGTCTTTTTTTAAAAACATGAGCAAACCATTTAACTTAACTGCGCGCCTAAATGTAGTTGGTCCATTTGGCACAAAGCCCATAATAGACAAACTTCGCCGAAACTTGGGCGACATAAATGTTAAAATTAATGTCCAAGTCAACCGCGAGTCAAACGCCCGCCTAAGAGAATTAAACGCCCTACTAGCTGAGACGCAAGCCCGCCTAAAAGGTATAGAATCTTCTTCTGCTATAGTATCTGCTGGGCTTTCAAAAGTAGACAAATCATTAGGTACTGCATCCAAGTCAGCTAAAAACACCGCCAAAGCAACCGCCGAAATGAATGTTGTTATGGCCAAAACCGCCAAGGGTGCAGCCGAGGTTGCATCAGAACTTCAAGAGTTTGGTCGAATTTCAGGGTTGGCTGTTAGGCGCTTCACTGGTTTCACTGTTGCTACTGGCGTAATATTTGGATTTATTAATGCCGTCAAACAAGGCGTATCTGAAGCGGTTGAATTTGAGCGCGAAATGGTTAGGGTGGCTCAGGTGACTGGGAGAACCCTCGCTGGTATTGCTCCGCTTGAGCGCGAAATACGTAGATTGGCTGTTACTTTTGGAGTAGCAGCTACAGATTTAGGACTAGCCGCTCGTACAATTAGTCAGGCGGGTTTTGCTTCGTCGGAGGCTCGTGTGGCTTTAGAAGCTCTTGCTAAGACCACCCTCGCCCCAACCTTTAGAGATATTACTAATACTACTGAGGGTGCGATTGCTATTTTGCGCCAGTTTAAGTTGGACGCAAGAGACTTGGAATCTGTTTTGGGTTCTGTTAACGCTGTCGCCTCAAGGTTTGCCGTAGAATCCGAAGATATTATTGGCGCTATTCGTAGGGCTGGTGGCGTATTTGCTGCTGCCGCCAACCCACAAAGTGCAGCGCAGGCTAAGCGAACTGTTCAAGAATTTATTGCGCTATTTACGTCGGTTCGTGCTACTACTCGTGAAAGCGCCGAATCTATTGCTACTGGTTTGCGCACAATCTTTACGCGTTTACAGCGTCGTAGCACAATTGAAGCCCTTAAAGACCTTAACGTAGAACTTCAAAAGGGTGGCAAGTTTATCGGCCCATTCAAAGCAATCGAAGCCCTCAATAAAGAATTGGGTAAACTTGACCCACGAGATATTCGATTCTCGGAAATCGTTGAACAGTTGGGTGGTTTCCGCCAGGTTGGTAAAGTTATTCCTTTGATCCTAAGATTCAAAGATGCCCAAAAGGCCCTCAGTGTAACACTTGAGGGACAAGATTCGCTCACTAAGGACGCTGCGTTTGCCCAACAAAGTCTTGCCGTAAAATTAGCTAAGACTAGAGAAGAATTTAAGAAATTAATAGATGAAATCACAAAAAGCAAAACATTCAAAACCCTTGCAGATTCTTTTCTGCTTATATCAAATACTTTAATCAAAGTGGGTAAGGGTATAAAGGGAATTTTACCCGCCATCACCATTCTAGGCGCCGTAAAGTCGGTTGGAGTTCTGAGTAATCTATTTAGAGGGTTTAGAGTTGGTGTAACGGCGACTGCTGGAAGGGCAAAGTCTGAAACAAAACAAACACGAACAGAAGCTGCAATAGATGCCAATACTCAAGCCATTGAAGAATCAACAAAGACCACCAAGGAATCAGATGCAAATAGCAAACGCGACCTATCAAAAGCATTATCTGATAATACAGTTGCCTTAACTAATCTGACTACTGCTATTAGTAAGCTCATTGTACAACTTGGTGGTATGCCGACCCCAGTTAAACGACAAAAGGGAGGCATTATACCTGGATATGGCAGGGGAGACAAAGTTCCTCTTATGGCCGAGCCAGGCGAGTTTGTTTTAAGTAGAGATGCCGTTAAAAGAGCTGGTTTAGGAGCCCTTATAAAATTTAATAGTGGTGGAAAAACCAAGCCTCCATTTCCAATAGAAGGGTTTAAGCCAGTAATACGTGGGCGAGACGCTGGCATAGGAAATGTGGGTAGTAAGAAGCAAGCACTTCTACAAAAAATTGATTTTCTGAATGCCAAAAAAGATGCTGGCACAATAAGTCCAGCAGAAGAAGAGATATTAAAGGTATTACTGGCGCGCATCAAACAAATAAATGCTAGTAGAACCCAACGGTTTGCGCGTAAGCTCAATTTGCACCAATTTCAGTCAGGCGGACGAAAAGGGCCAAACCAGTCAATCCTGGAGAAGATTTTGAGTGGGGCTGGATCACGCGCCGAATTTGAAAAAGTATTGGGTAAGGACGAAGTTGCCAAAATAGCATCACAATATGGCCTTAAATCTAAACAGGTTAGGCGCACCCCATCAGAACTAGCTTCCCCAGAAAAACAACAAGCCATTATTCAGGCGTTTAAGGCAATTGAGGCAAAGGCCCTCGAAAAAGCCAGGTCTTTTGACAAACAAGAAAAGACTAGGGTTTCTGAATTACCACAATTTGTTGGGCGCGGTGGTGGTCCAGGCGTTGCTGGCGTGTTCGCCGAACGAATTACTGGGGCCGACCCAAAACTAAATAGGGTAGTTAAAGATGGCGCCGTATTATCAATATTGAGTGCGGCTGGTCTTATTCCACCAGGTACGCGCGAAATAGTAATGCCTGTCGCCACGGCGTTTGTTGATCCCCAAAAATCAAAAGTCCTAGTAAAAAACATTAAGGAAAACATTGCGGCTGGCACAGCCTCAGTGGCCTCAATCCTAAAGCAATCGCCATTCGACCCAAATAATCCACTTATTAGCCGCCTAATCGCCAAAGAGGGCATTGATCTTAGTGATGCCGCAGGTAAATTGTTTGAAGCTGGCATTAAAGCTGGACTTGGACTCGACAACGAAAAATCGTCATTAGATTTCCCAACAATACAACAAGTGGGCGCACTACGCACTTTATTCGATATTCCTGGTAGTGTTGTGGCCGCCGACGCCAAATTTAGGAACACTTCAGACTCATACGCCTCAATCAGACAAGAATATGCTAGATTTCTTTCTGCCAAAAAATCTCCTCGCAAGAGACTCGCGCACGGTGGAACTGGCGCTCCAAATTCATTATTGACACCTGGCGAACTCGTATTTGATAGTAAGGCCACTTCTGAGGCTGGATTATCAGCTTTGCGCAAATTTAATAAGACTGGTGATATTAGCGGATTAGGTCCAATACGGTCTGGAAACATATTTAGGGTTCCTGGAAGTGGTAGCACAGATTCCGTACCAGCCAATTTAGAGACAAACAGTTTCGTCATACGGAAAAGTTCGGCCAAACGGTTTGCTAGTGGTGGATTAGCTAGGTTTGCTGACGGTGGCCCAACTCCAAGTCTAAACGACATAAATAAGCAAATTAACAGTCGTCTAAACTTAGTTATAGCAAATATAGTACGCGCTCTCGAAAAGGGCGGAAGGGCTGCTGAAGTATACGCAAAAAGATTGGGCGTTTCACAAAAAGAATTAGGTAAGTTTGTAGCAGAAAGAAAGGGTGGGCGCCAGGGCGATGTAAATATACTGCGGCGCGTAGAAGGATTGGTTGCTGGAAAAGTAATAGGCAGTACTGAGCGCGAACAAAAAATAGTTAGGGAAACTTTTGGGACGCCTGGAATATCAAGGGAAGATGTTATTAGAAGAAGTAGGCAAGCCGTTAGGGGCGAAAGAGAAGCTGGATTGCGTGGAGGGGGCGTAAGAACAAGTAGAATACTAATAGATGGCAACGTTATTCTTGAGGCGCGTAATCTCAGTTTATCCAGGCAAGTTGAGAGAACAATAAAGTCCGAAAGAGAGGCGTTGCGTGCCAAGAAAAATAGGTTGGACGTAATTAGCTTTGAAGACTTACCAGATAGAAGATTAGATATCCCTTTGGTGGGTGCTACCGCCGAGCCTGGTCCAGGCCCTCGGCGAAGACGGAGGCGTGGAAGACGAGGACCAACGAGACAAGTACAAGATATACTTGATATTGCCCCACAACGTGAAACGGGTATACGCCGTAGAGAATTAGAAGTGAGTTTTGCTAGACTGCAAAGGTCTGGTAGAAGAGATGCTGCCGCCGCCCAAACACGAAATATCGTGGAGTTTGCTAGAACAAGAGGTCCACAAGCTGGTGCTGGTTTGGCGAGCCAGGCAGCCAAAAGAGCATACGAAAAAGCTATACAGGCTGGTGCCACTACGGAAGTTGCCCTAAATAAGGCTAGGTCAGCCGTATTAGCCGTTCTAAGGGCGCAACAAAACGCTAAAAGACGAGTTCTTGAGGCAGAAAAGAAGTTGGCAGAGGCAATAAAAAATGAGGGGCGACTAAGTAGGGCGGCCGCACAAGCGCGCAAACAACTAACACAAGCCCAAAGACAATTGGCTAACACATTGGGCAAAGAAGGGACTGCTGGACTACGTAATGCCTTTAGGGCGGGCGGCATTAAAGGATTAGCTGGGAGTTTGGGAGCTAGAGCTAAAGGATTAGTGGGCGGCCCACAAGCCCTTACTGGAATTTTTGCTGCTTCAACATTATTGGAGTCAATCCAAACTAAGACTTCTGGGGCTGCTGCCATTAAATCTGGAATTTCGGGCGGCTTGAGTGGTGCTATAACGGGCTTTCAATTGGGCGGTCCTATTGGTGGAGCGGTGGGCGCTATAGTTGGAGCTGGTGCATCGGCCATAAACGCAGCCCAAGATAAGCGTATGGAGATTGCTCAAGAAAGCCTTATTAAAAGTACGACCAAATTAGATTCTTCGTTCGCCCAAATCGAAAAAGAGGCAACGGCATCCGCACTCAAAGAATTTAATAGGTCGTTAGGTGGTGTTATTCAGTCTGTTAGTGAATTAGATAAAGTCTATAAGCAAGAAACAGAGGTAGTTGGTAGTTTTGGCTCTACGGTAGCTGGTATATTAAATCTTAACATAAGAGATATTTTTGGTGGTCAAGCTGGAAGACAGCGCGCATCAACCAGAAGATTAGTTGGGGCCGAAGCTGGCGTATTCAAGGTATTGTCATTAGAGATTCGTAAAGCTATAGGTACACAGGGAGTAGTCCGTAATGCCAACCGCGAAGAGGCTCAAATCTTAGAGTCGCGATTTAATAGGATTACTAGAGAACAATTTAAGAATTTGAATCCAGCCGCCCAAAAAGCTGCATCTATCTTTGAAAAGAGATTGGCGACTGAATTAGAGGGCGCCGACTTAGCTAATTTGGGTAAGTTTGGCATAAGTAGTTTGGTTTCACAACAGCTTGAGCGTTTTACTAAGGATTCTGATAAAGCAGTACAAACTTTGGTGGCTTTAGATTTTGAGAAGTTTGAAAAGATTAGGCCACAATTGGATGCTGCTGGGGAAGGCACAAAAGAATACGCAGATATATTACGTAAGGCTGGTAGAGAAGTATTAGAGGCTCGTGTTAGAGAGCAAGTTGCTGTAGCACGAGTAAGCTCTGTAATAAACCAAAACATAAAAGATATTGAGAGAACAGCAGAGGCAATATCAAAGATTGGTCAGGCTGCACAAATAGCCACCAAAGATATGGATGTTGCACTATCAAATCTATCGGATATTCAGTCTGTCTTCACTGGCGGCAAAGTTGGATTTGGCCAAGTAATAAATCCTTTTGAGAATGTTCAATTTAGATCTACAAGGCAAATTAATGAGGGCATTGCTGCTATTGCTCGTGCTGGTGGTGGAAGAATAGGTGGGCCTCTATCTAATGCGCGCCAGGCCGTTTTCGAGACTCGTCGAATTGAGCAGAACTTAGCTGAAGTCCTAAAAGATGCCGTTAATGAGGCCCAAAGAAGCGGCGGCACACTCAGCGTAGAAGAAGCTGTTAAGGCCGCTATACGTGGCGACAAACGACTTGCTGGAGTAAGCGAAGAAACTAGGCGAGATTTGTTGTCTAGGTTCACTGGAGTATTCACTAACCGTCAAACGGGTGGAGCACAAAACTTTAAGCAAGCCCTAAAAACAATAGATGATATATCGAAGGCGTTTATTGGACAGAGCAAAACAACTGTTAAGTCGTTAGCGGAAGTATTTGGGGCGATTGTATCAACCAATCAGAAGCTTGCACAAGCAACAAACCAGTTCGTATCTATAATTCAGTCTGCCAATTCAAAGTTTGACCAAGCGTTCAAGTTGGCTAATAAAGTACAGTTAGATATAGCTAAATTACAGGGTGGGCGCATTGGACCAGAAGATATTAGGGCTAATCAAAACAGATTGTTGTTAAGATTAACTGGGCGCGCTGGAGTTAATAGGGGTGCTGGCACAACAGATGTTGCATTAATAGGCCGTAGTATAGCCGCACTCCAAGATGCCATTCTTAGGGATAGACAGCAGCTTCAAAAGGTTGTTGGCGACCCACAAAAGACTGAATTTCTAACTCAACGCATTGCCGAAAATACACTCAGAATGGGCGATTTGCGCCAAGCCCTAGATGCTGTGGCTTCATCCACAGACGAATTATCGGCGATACAAAACAGATTAGCAGAAATACAGCAGAAAAGAGATGCTAGTAGGAATTTGCTCGAAAAATTAAGTAGGGCAAGTTTCGACCCAAATGCGGCGCGCGATATAAATAGGGCAATACAAGATGCCTTTAATTTATTGGCTGGTAGGGGGGCTGGTGTAAACGGCGGTGCTGCATTTTTGCAAGAATTGGCGTCAGTTATGGGGCCAGAGGTCCAAAGGGAGGTCCAGGTTGCCGTAGATAGGGCTAGATTGGCTTCTCTGGGGGGACCAGCGGCCAAAAACAATCCACTAGTGGCCTTTATAAAGAGATTTTTGGTTAGGGGTGGCGCTGGTGTTCGCCGTGGACAACGGCCCGAAGAAAAGCTGCTAATTGAACAATTTAGAAAAGTAAGTAATAATCAAATACGCGCTATCAATATACAGGGACAGTTAGTGGCACGCGCTACATTTAGTGTCCGCGACGAAATAATAAAGATGCGCGAAGATCAAAATGATCGTCTTGAGGCATTAATTAGGCGAGGAGGAGGAATTGGAAGAAGAGACGGTGGTTTTATTAAAGGGCCGTTCAAAGGGAATAGGGACACCGAAATAATCAAGTTGGTTCCTGGAGAATTTGTTGTACGCCGTAATGTCGCCCAAAAGTTTGGCAAAGAATTGTCTATGCTCAATCGTGGCATACCAGTGGACAGAGCTTTTGGTCTGGAAGGTTTTGCTGGGGGTGGTGGAGTAGGAAGTCGCCAACTAGCCCGAAAACGTCAGTTTGCCGAAAATCTACAGAGAGTTCGTAAGGCGCGCAACATAATATTTGATGCCCAAAATAGGCAGTTCACTAAGCGCGGAAGATTTGAACAGTTAGTGGGCCAGTTTAAGAAGCGCGGTTTTGATACTAAGACGGCCAAAGAGCGAGCCCGCAAGGAAATCAATGAACTTAGTTCCCTCTATAGTTTGGGCAAGAAAAGAGTTAAAGATATGCGCGGTAATATAGTACCAGTCGCCTCAGTCTTTAGGCTTTTTAATAACATTTTGCGCAATAATTTTAAGTGGGCCACTATTACAAATAGAATTAGGCGTGGCCTAAAGGGTCTTAATTTGCAAACACCAGAGGGTAGGCGGCGCTATAGAATAAACTTTGAAAGGGAATTTAAGGCCGCTGGACTAGACACATTACCAGTAAGGCCCAAACAACCATTACTAGACGTAGTAAACAGAATTATGACTGGTAAAATTTCCCAGTTTGGGCGCAATAATTTAGAGCCGTCGATTAGTATTTGGAAGAAGGGTGGACTAAGAGGGGCCGAATTTTTTAAGACTAGATTAACAAAAACACCACAGATAGTCCCTGGAAGTCTCGACGAAGAAAAGAGATGGCTTAATAGCCCCATAGGACGATTTAGAGAGGGTGGTTTTGCTGGTGTAGTCCCAGGGGAATTTGTGGTCAACAGAAATGCCGCCTCCAAAAATGCTGGATTTCTACAACACCTTAATAGTACTGGACAAGTCCCAGGATTTCAGACTGGTGGTGTAGTATCCAATATTGTATCGCCCACAATCTCTGTTGGCGGAAGAGCCCCATCACTTAATAACATTTCTTCTGCTATAAGCCAATTAAGCATAGCGCTTGGGGGTTTAAGTTCGTTTGCACGGTTTGCAACCCAATTACAGCAAGCATCACAAAATCTACAAAACATCAATATTCCAGAACGAATTACTATGGAAGTGGCTCCAATGCAGGTAAATGTAGTCATAAATGGAGCGGAAGCACTAGCAAATATGCAAGATTCATTAAGGGATATGGTGACATCCGAAATTAGCGCTGCACTATCTAGGCATATCAATGTTATAACTGGTGAAACTAATGAAAACTTTGTAAGGCTTTAAACTATGGCTGTAACCACTAGAATGACATATGGTACATATCAGCTTAAACCAGTACCAATAATAACAATAAATAGGACCAGCATAGATACTGGAAATAGAGAGAATCCAATTGGGTATACGTTTAGTATGAATTTAAATGGCACCCTAACAAAGTATCCAAATGATACAGGGTTTAAAGACCTAGATACATTAATGGAAGAATTACGCGCAGCGTTTAATAAGAGTGGTAATAGACTACTCATCGAGTGTGATTCTGGTAGCGGTTTTCAGACTCTAATGACGATATACCCGCGAGTTCTATCAATAAACTTTGCCGAATCTAATAACAATTGGACAGAAACAATTCCATATACCATAGAATTAGAATATGATACAGATGGATATGATGAGCACCCTAATGGAGATTTACCTCCGTACATATCAGAGTATTCAGAAGATTGGCAGTGTGAATTTGTAGCAGAGAAAAAGTATTATAAGTGGGATTTGTCTACAGTAGTAGACCAAAAATCTGGATATGATTATACTAATAATGACTCAAACAATCTGTGGGAGGCGCGCGTAACCCATACTGTGACGGTTAGAGGTAAGCCAACGTATGGTGGAGCTGGTCCGACTGGGACTTTTACCAGCGCCGCCGACAACGCCCTAAATTGGGCTAAAAATGTGTTTACGGGCTTTGGGTATGACCATTATTTATATGGGGCTGGCCTTAGTGGGTGGACCAATCTACAGGGCGGAACTGGAAATGCCTATGACTATTATAGGACACACACAATTAATGAAACTGATGGTACTGTAACACTCGGCGAAAATTGGTTGGTTGTGGGCGATAACTCTGGAAAAGTGAGCGAAGAGTTCACCGTAGAAGTTAGAGAATCTATTGAGAATGGATTAGTAAGCGTGTCTATTAATGGTACAATTCAAGGATTAGAGGAGAGATCATATAATACGGCTAATGATACAACCAATGTCGATATAAGTGCATATGATAATGCTGCAAATAGGTGGTCAGTTTTACAAGATCGAATCTTTCCAAGGGCGCAGTATGTTTATGAGCAAGGTTCGTTTACGGGCAATTTGAACCCAAAACCAACATCTAAAAGTGTGGGACATAATCCTGGACGGGGTACAATAACATATGCGATGGATTTCAATAATAGGCCATGCGCATTTATTACGGGCGCCCTAAGCGAATCATTTAGTATTAATGACACTAATCCATCTGATGTTTTTGCCAGGTTACCCGTATTGGGAAGAGCGGCTGGACCAGTTTTGCAGTCGGTATCAACAATAACTGAGTCGATTAGGGAGGTCGCCATTGAGGCTGTTATGCCGCCCCCAACTGGGTGTTCATCAATATCTGACCTCGACCTAAATAAGCCTTCAACTAATGTTCAGAATCTATTGTGCGAATTTGAGACCAACTTAACAAATAATTATCAGCAAGTATTCAAAAATTCGGATACAGAGAGTTGGAATCCATTGACTGGCCGATATAGTAGGTCCGTATCGTGGACATACCAATCATGTACAGGAACACCAAATACTAGCATGTGCTAAAAGGATTATAAATGGCAATACCAGTAAAGAATACATGTACTCCATCTAGTGTGTACGGAGGATTTCAACAAACCTTATTCCTTGGGTGCAGTGTCATGTCTTTTTCTGCATCACAAGGATGGAACCAACAAGCTGGCGAAATAACCGTTCAATTGGTGAAAGATGACTGTGCTTCTCCATCTGGTTACAATAAACTATATTACGATACTACTCTTAGCCCACAAACAACAACGTCTGCCGATCCAGGTTTTTTTGGGCTCTCTTATGATATTATCGGTGCTCCAGCGTATTTTCGAGTGGCTAATTTCGAGTTCTCGGGACTGATTCAAAGTTGGGAAGAAACACATTCAGATTCGGCGAATCCTACATATCAAGTAAAAATTGTGGACCCACGCAGAATCCTGGAAGGTACGCAATTAATAATTAATGAATATGCTGGTAGCGTTAACAATGTACATAATCTAATTAATGTTTATGGATATGCTGAGAGTACAGGTTCTAATAATTGTCCTCAGTATTTTCAGACTTCTCCTGGCACATATTCTACGACTGACACAGGTGTGGTTGATGGTGCAACATTTGGAACGCCCGCTGGTAGCTTTGGAGGAGCTTCTACAAACAAAAATGGGATGCAGTGGAACGTAATATTGGATGCCACGAGGGCATTATTGTCATCAGTTCCAGCAATAACTAACCAGTTTTCTCCATATGGCAGATTAGTCTTTAGAACTCCCCCAACCATTCCGTCTACTGGTATGGGCCTGATGCCAGCCGACTCAGGTTCATTGGCCTATTATTTGGTCGATCTTAATGACTTACCAGTAGCCCCTTCATATTGGAGGATGAATGGTACGAGTATTGGCCTAATGGACGCCATTGCCCAAATTTGTCAGGATGCAGGCCATGACTATTATGTTGAGTTAGTACCAGTAGTTAGTAGTGGAACAATATATAAGTTTATTAAGGTTAGGACTGTTGATAGGGCTGCAGCACCCGCCCTAAATACGATAGATACATTTATTGGAGTATCTGGTAGAGAGGTCCAAAGATATAATAAGGGGCGTGAATTACGAAATGAGATTACTTCTACGTTTGTTATAGGTGGCCCCAAGCAAAACTTTTATCAAGCAGAACAAAATTATGATCCTGAGGGGGATGGACAGCCAACACCACCAGAGGCAGACGACATAATCATACCGTATTTTGGTCTTGATCCTTCTACGGGCGATGTTATTATTCCCTACTTAGACGATGATTTATGGTGGGAGTTTGTGGCCCCAACGGACGACTTGGCCGTTCAATTATTAGACCCCAAATACTCTAAGACAATTGCCTCTACAGTCCGAATTAACGAAAAAGAACTTATTATGGCGAGGGCTGGCCTAGATCAATGGTTGTCATGGGCTGGTCATGCCAAAACGGACTTGTGGAAAACAATAAGTGTGGCACTGGGTGGTTTGTGGGACGCCCAACATATGGTAGCCCTAATAAAGGCTATTTCTGGCGATAATTTTAGGGCGGACGATCTAATTGCGACTGGTAAACTTCAAGCCAGTAATTTGGGCTTTGACTATGAAGTTATACAAATAGCATATGCGTGGATCAAAAAGTATGCCGAAGAATATTATGGTAAGAAATATCAAGTAAGAGTTCCGTTTACGTGCGGTAAAGTTGATGGTGAAAGCGGAAAAGTAATAACATCAGAGGAACCTTCGGATGGCGGCTGGACTGAGGTGACACCAGTTATAGGTCTCTCTCACCCAAGTATATATACTGATTTCTTTACATTGGAAGACGGAAGACTTGGTGCATTTTGTAGATTTGATAATGCTGATGGGCTTCAATTAGTTGGACTAGATGCTAATGACTTTGTAACCACAAGTAATAAGGTTTGGGTTAAAGTTGATGTTGATGAACAATATGTTTATGTGGACAAGTCAACCCTATTTAGCCCGCGCGCTGTAATAACTTTACCTGCTCCAATTCAATCTCTTAAAATTAATGATGATTTCCTCCAAGTATTGTCGGCCTATCGTGACATAATAACAGAATTTAAGAAAGACCCAGATTCGGTCGACATTAAAAATAAACTATTAGAAATATCTAAGAATGTCAATAATATGCTGATGCGTTTGGCCAACGAACAGGCCGCAGTTGTGCCAGACGCTGTAGGGCTCGGCATAAAAAGTAATGTTCTCAAATATGGCCCTTGGGGTTCTATCGGGGCGGCTGGGTCTGTATCAGTTACGATGGATGAGGGGTTAGTTCCGTGGGAATACGGTGGATTTACAACGCTAAATTTGGCGGGTAATTCAATAGCATCAGAAGGCGTAACAAATACACAAGTTGCTGAAGAAGGGTCAATCACAGTTGTTGGTTATCCAGACTTACCATTGGGGGCAGAGCTATTAGCGGCTGATGCTGGAGGACCATTTAACGGCGGTGGTAACAATTTAGTAGAAAATAGAACCTTAAGTACTGGTACGGTCTTTACTACTGTTACATATGGTTACACAAACGTATATAAGTGGGATGGTACTTATGGTCCTAATGTTACATCAGTTACCACACAAGTCTCTACACAAGGCGCCACTACGACATATAATTTAAGAACGTGGACACCAAAATTTGGCATATTTACTAAGGGTAACTCTGAAAGACTAAAACAGATAGGGCGGCAAAGATTAGAAGGACAAAAACTCATACGGGCGTGGACGTTACATAGAATACGCGCCAAACAGTTATCCGCTTTAGCTAAGGCTATTTCAGCTCGTGGGGATAGAAAGGGAATAATTCTTAATGACGGCGTACTTGCCCAACCTAAGACTCCACACTCAGTTTTGGTTGGACAAACTTTGCCGTGGAATACAAATTATAAACGGCCAGTAGTAGCTACATCTAGTACGCTCGAACTGACCCAAGAAATGACCTCAAAATATGACCAAAAGGCCATTATGAGTCTTGACGGGCTGGTTAGGCCAGTTTCAGTAAAAGGTTCTGGAGGTCTACCAAGGTATGTTACGCCCACTGGAACGCCATGTCAAACAACTACGAGTGTAGGAGCACAACCCCCACTAGACAAACCTGGAGAGGCTGGTAATCTTAATCAATATAATGTTAATCACGCCCAAAATTACTTAAATCCATTTGCGAACCCTAGTGGAGACCTAGTAACAAATCTTAGTGATACGGCGGCTCACGGTCACGACATAGAAATGGTGGCTAGGGGTACGTCGGTTCCTGGCTCAAGTATTGTTATGCCAATTCAGGGTTATGCAAATACAAACAGAACTCAGGACTCGGATTACGCTTCTGACTATCGTATGCTAGCTTTGCGTGGGCCGCTCCTTATGCAAAGCTGGGGATACGATCTTGACGGATTTCCAGTCCCCAATAAGGCTGACACCGAATCTGCTGCGAGCGGTGGGCAATTTACCGACCAGAACCTACAATGCAAATTTATGGATGGATGGCTACGAAAAAGTCATACTTGGCCAGTTGCCCCAATTGATCTTAGGCTCGACAGAAAACGCGGCGTTTGGACTATCCCACAATATAGATTAGTTCACGCACAATTAAAATCTACGTTGTCCAAGGGTGGCACAGCAACGGCAACATTATTAGATACGCCCACATTATATGATTGTAATGGGAGCGCCATATCAAATCCAGAAATAATTGTTAAGGATGTAGTCCAACAGGAAGTTCCATCAGGCGATAAGGTTATAGCTTACTTTGACCCATATTCATGCGAATACCATGTGGTTAATCAGGCGGCATCGGGTACTGGGGGTTCATCAATAGTAACTCTTAGTGACCACAATATATGTTATCCGCCAACTGGACGTATTACACAAACCACTCAATATGAATTTTCTCATCTTGCTTTTGGGGCTGGGTTATGGATTACCTCTAATTCTGGGGATAATCCGTCTGATGTTGGGAGTAGCAGCGCAGATATAGATAAAACATATACAATTAACGCTGGATTTACGCCACTTAGTACATCGCAAGAGTGTTGTCCTACTGGTGGCACTCTCACTACGGATGGTTCGCGCTATATCAATAAGGTTGATTTCAGAGCGGGCCTAAAAGCAGTAGATGGAACTGGAAATTGCGACCTCATATTGTGCGCTGGAATACAACCAACTGGTACATCACTGTGCGTTAATTCAGTATCCACACAGGTAGATAAAGATACACTATATAGTAAGGTTGGATTTGGTAAGGGTCTTGCTATAGTAGATCAAGACTCATCCGATTGTCAGTTTGAAGTTGGGGCAGGAACAAAGTATACATATAATGATACGTGTTTTACCACAGGCCCCAACGCCAACCCAAATTATATATATCCAGAGTCAGTTATTGGGCGCGGTCTTTCCGTAAAAGAAATAGATAATTGCTCCGTAGGATGGTCTGCTGGCATTAACTTTGAGGGATCTGGTGGGTGCGTAAGTGGGACCGTCATTAATAACCCGAACATCAAAAATAAGATATTCCTAATGGATGGTCTACGCGCAAGTGATGACAACCTTTCTTCCTGCGAAATAGGATTGGCCGCTGGAATCTCATATTATGCTAGTGGTGGTTGCGTTCCTACGGGCTCGGCTAGTACAAATAACTTCAAAAACCAACTATATTTTATGGACGGGCTTCATGTCAGAGATAAAGATGGCGAACCTTGCGCCATGGAGATTGCGGCTGGCATACAAGCAATATCTGGATTTGGTTGTGTAAATACGGGCGCCCAGGCCCCCATTCAGGAACAATTATATAATAAAATAACGTTTAGCAAGGGTCTAAAAGCTATTCATAAGGGAGATTGTCAGTTGGAGGTTGGCGGTGGTCTAATCTATGACGTCTCTAGTCCTACTATTTGTTGGACTGGTGGGGCTAACCCATCAAGTCAACCATACCCAGAACTTAGTCTTGGCGCTGGACTGAAAGCAAAAGCCATAGACGATTGTAAGGTTGGAATGTCGGCTGGAGTTGAATATTATAATGGAGATGGTTGCGTTCAAGGACAAAGTAGTACAAATAACTTCAAAAATAAGTTTTACTTTATGGATGGAGTTGCTGCTGAGGACCACCCAACTGATCCATGCGCTCTTCAAATAGGGGCTGGAATTAAATTTACTGATGACCAAACGACGTGTGTAAGTGGTTATCCAGCGACCGATCCATCTAAAATGGTGAATAATATAACGCTTGGGAGGGGGCTGTGGTCACAAAAAGGTGATACGGATTGCAAGCTACAAATTAGTGCGGGTTTTGGAATTGACACTGACAACCAATGCGTTGGGCCTGGACCACTAAGTAGTGGCCCCATAAACAAATTGACTGCTGGAAAAGGCTTAGAAATATACAAATCGTCTGATTGTGAGGCACGAATTGGGTTATATTTTGATGTTGATAATCTTAAGACTGCCGAAATAGCATTGGGCGACTGCCTTAAAGCCACCAGTGGAGCTAACTGTGTTACAACCATTGATTTTGCAGATAAGTATGCTGATGGATTAGCAATATCATTCGTAAACGTTAGGGTTGTAACTGGAATAAGCGTTGTATGTTGCCCAAGTGGTGGCATAGAAAAAGTGTCATACGACACAACATTATTAAACTTTAATTCATGTGGCCAATTAATCAATATGACTAACGAGGGAACACAGTATGTAGGATGTAGTTGTACTGATAATTATAGTTATAATGTTACATTTAATACTGAGTTTTCATAATGGGTATCTTTGATAAGATTAAAAAATATAGAGCAGAAGAAAAGTTATGGCGGTTGGCTGGTAAGCCGATCCGAGACGTTGGGCGAATGAAAGAAATTCACGAGATATGTTCGGCGTGCCCACTATTTGAGGAGGGTGGTGGGTGGCTACCTGGGTACGACAAATGTAGTAAATGTGGATGTAATTTGCATCCTACGAATACAACCATGAATAAAATAGCTATGGCTACTACCGAGTGCCCCCTAGATGAGCCTCTGTGGGGGCCTGACGTGCGCCCTAAATAAAAAAGCCCGCCTAGGCGGGCCTGAGTACCATTAAGTAAAAATTTAAACGTAGCGGCGATTCTCGGCGTCCCAGCGGACCCACCCTTTATTGGGCAACCAAACTTTTTTGCCGTCGTGCATTAGGGGTTTCTTGGGGTCGTCTGGGTCTTGTTTATAGCGGCGGGGAAATAGTTTTCCATCCTCTGTCTTACCCATATGTAGTTTAGCACCACACTTTGTGCATTGTAATTCATATACATCATATTTACCATCCGCCTTTCTATGTGAAAAACGAATATTAGTACTTTTACACTTACCACACTCGGTATTGCTTAATACCTCTTGTAGCGGCCCTAATGTTTTAAACATATCTTCTATGTCTCGACATTCTGCTTTGATGGTCAATTCTGGCGTTGGTCTGAAAAATACTTCCAACATGGTTATTCTCCTTTATAGCTTTCTACAAAATCGGGTTTATCTTTGGCCCAAGCGTCCAATAATTCTTGTACTTTTTGGGCTTCTTCGTATGTTAGGTCATCTAACTTTTTATTCTCTGAGTCGAGCGCTTTTGCTACTACTTGATCTATACTAATGTCGTGTTTTTTACACATCAAATTGACAAACTTCTTTTGGGTTGATGTTATGGCACCTTTATCGCGCGC
>Ga0256839_1000785_pt1 | contig 40634 bp, 38 predicted proteins | sample 354166metaG_FD_185968 | JGI IMG/M metagenome (GOLD analysis project Ga0256839, IMG submission 185968) | Hydrothermal vent microbial communities from Mid Atlantic Ridge, Atlantic Ocean - 354-166 | ecosystem: Environmental > Aquatic > Marine > Hydrothermal vents | place: Atlantic Ocean: Mid...
CGCATCCGGGCGAGCCTGCCCGAGCTTCCCGACGAGAAGAAGGAACGGTTCATCCGCGAATTCGGCCTCTCCCCCTACGATGCCGGGGTGCTGGTGGCGGAACGGGCCACCGCCGACTATTTCGAGAAGGTGGCGGCCGGCCGCGATGCCAAGCAGGCCGCCAACTGGGTGATCACCGAGCTGTTCGGCGCCCTCAACAGGGCCGGCAAGGGCGTCGAGGACTGCCCGATCCGTCCCGAGCAGCTCGGCCGGCTGATCGATCTCCTGAACGAGAAGGTGCTCTCGGGCCGTCTCGCCAAGGATGTGTTCGCCATCATGTTCGAGACCGGCGAGGATCCCGAGCGCATCGTCGAGGAGCGTGGCCTGAAGCAGGTCACCGACAGCTCGGCCATCGAGCCCATCGTCGAGAAGGTGATCGCCGACAATCCGGGACAGGTCGCAACCTATCGCAAGAACCCCAAGGTGATCGGCTGGTTCGTCGGCCAGGTGATGAAGGCCACCAAGGGCAAGGCCAACCCGCAGATGGTCCAGGAGCTCCTGAAGAAGAAGCTCAGCTAGTAGAACTTTTGTAAATCTTTTATCACACGCCGAGCAAGAATCAAGGAATGACCAGCATACACTTTCAGATCATTTTCTATTTTCAGATCAATCTGGGTTATTCTGCCGACGTAGTCGGCGTTATTTCGATATTCATTCAAAACCTCCAGACGTTGCGCTGTTGTAGCCAAACACTTCCCCTTCAAATGCTCACGGAGGCCAACATGATCGGTCCCCTTGCTTTGCGGAGCAAAGCCTAAATGGGCTTCAGCTTGATCCCTAGCGTAACAAAATGCTCCGAAATACGCACGGCCGAGCGCCGCGCGGAGCAAACACTCTTTGGATAAATTATCACGAGGCTGCATGTCCTGCAGACGCTCTGCCAGCCCCACATATTCACGCCAGTCGAATGGCATGATCCGGGCCGCCGATAATAAGGAGCCAGCCATCGTCAGGGCCAAGACGACGTACCACTTCTTCTGAAATTTTATCTAACTGAAGTAGAAAATCCAATGAGAAATTTTTGATTTTAACAACAAGCACAGGGAATTCATCATCAAACTCGGGATTACGATTCATGCGAATCTCGAGACGGGCATCCGGCCAGCGTTCTTTTACCTCACTAACAGCCACGCGCAAGGCTTCCTTGATCATATGAAACTCTCGAAAATAGGACTCAAGGTCCTCTCTGTCCCTTGGAATAACGAGGGGCTCAAGCTCACCTCCTACTGCGTCGCCCCTCGGGAGTCTTGCTCGCATATCGAAAACGCTCGATGCGATCTGCCAGCGCCGGAAAACCCAGACTACGTTAAAAAGCTGAGATATAGAATACCCCAGGCTGGCCTCATCCAGCGTCATTGGGTGCTGTTGCTCCTCTAGGAAGAGACATGACCCCAAGGCTGTCGATGGGATTTGGATTACGTGACTGCCATGCTTGATGACAGTATCGGGGCTCATGCCGTTCCCTCCCATATCGGTCCGAGCGCTGAAAGCGTACTCTTTTTGAGAAGCGCAAAAAACGTTCGTTTGGAGGCATCATGCAGCGCCTCGATTTCTTCCGACAAACCGACCGGCGCCTGAGCCTCATTACCAAACTTAGTCTGAGTATCAACGTCAACGAGAAGACCCGAGTGTTGAGCCGTAGGCCCAACACTTGCTTGAGCCGGCTGAGCAATTGTCACAATCTGAACACGACCGTCTGCAAAAACATCTTCGCTTCGGAGCTGAAACGCTTGGTCACGAATGTCAATACCCTTGAGCGCGATACGTGCTTCCAACATGTTAAGTGAAGATGATGGGCCATCGAACGCGGGAAGTATATTTACATACCTCAGTCCACATTGCTTAATTACGGACACTACTTCGTTACCTTCTACCAAACGTAAAAATGTATCGATCCGACTCTTGAACACTTCCCAGCCAGGATACGGAGGATATAAATGAAGCGAAGCCACGGTGCGGCCAAGTTGCACGAGCTGCGTCGGTACCTCGGCAGTACCGGACGCCCATACGAGACGCCTCGATGGTCGGTAGCGCAGCGCCTCAGCCTGAGCCTCAGGCACCCCTGCTGGTAGCTCCCCGGGCAACTCAGGACCGATGATATGCACTTCGCTCGGGCGTCCATCAGTAAAACGGCGAAAGAAATCCGCCGTAAGCAGCGCTGAGGCAGCTTGGATCGCCTCCGCGCGCACGTCGAAACGAACTTCGCAGATCGCTTCAACGATCGGAGATCGCTTGAGCCCTCTTGGTAGATGCTCGTGAGGTTCGCCCATCCGACGTTCTTTCCCAGCTTCTCCGCTTCCAGCGTAGTTGCAATCGGCGTATGAAGCAATCTCGGCGTCCGCCGCAGGCGCGCTGGCTTTGACCGACCCTCGCCTCCGCCGCCGGCGAAGCAACGCTGTCGGAAGAGCGTGGCCTGAAGCAGGTCACCGACAGCTCGGCCATCGAGCCCATCGTCGAGAAGGTGATCGCCGACAATCCGGGACAGGTCGCAACCTATCGCAAGAACCCCAAGGTGATCGGCTGGTTCGTCGGCCAGGTGATGAAGGCCACCAAGGGCAAGGCCAACCCGCAGATGGTCCAGGAGCTCCTGAAGCGGAAGCTCGAGGGCTGAAGGCGGTGCCGGCGACGGGCTTCAGGCCGCCACCGGTCGGGCCGCGAGAGCTCGGCGCGAAGGGCGACAGGAGAAGCCAAGGCTCCTAAGCTCGGGCAGCGTCGGGGCCTGCGTCCGGAAACCGCTTCCAGCCCTGCCCCCGGCGCCGGATCGCATGCATGGCCAGAGCAGATACCCGCCCCTCCCCCTCGCTGCCGACGCGGCGGCCCGACAAGCTCGGCCTTCGCGAAGTCGTCGCCATGGGAATCGGTGGGATGGTCGGCGGCGGCATCTTCTCGGTGCTGGGCCTGGCCATCGCCGAGGCCGGCCATGCCGCGCCCATCGCCTTCGCGCTGGGTGGGGTGATCGCGCTCCTGACCGGTCTTTCCTATGCCCGGCTGGGCCTTCTCTTCCATCCCAGCGGCGGCAGCTTCACCTTCCTCGAACACGCCTTCACCCATCCCAACCTGGCCGCCATCGGCGGCTGGCTGCTGCTGGTCGGCTATGTCGGCACCATGGCGCTCTACGCCTTCACCTTCGGCATCTACGGCAGCGCCATGCTCGGCGGCGGTTCCGGGCCGATCCTCCACCATCTCCTGGCAACGGCGATCCTGCTCGCTTTCCTCGGTATCAACCTGAACGGCGTGCGAAGCAGCGGCACCACCGAACTGGTGATCGTCGCGGTCAAGGTGGCGATCCTGTTCCTGTTCGCCGGCATCGGCCTGTTCTTCGCCAGAGCCGACCATCTGCTGCCGCTGTTCGATCGGGGTTATGCGGGGGTGATCATGGGCGCCGCCCTGATCTTCGTCGCCTATGAGGGCTTCGAGCTCATTCCCAATGCCATCCACGACATGGAGGATCCGCAGCGCAACCTGACACGGGCGATCGTCTGGTCGATCCTGGTCACCATCCTGATCTATCTGCTGGTCTCCACCGTCGCCGTCGGCAATCTGACTCCCCCGGAGATCACCAAATACAAGGAATACGCGCTGGCGGTGGCGGCGCGGCCGTTTCTCGGCCAAGCCGGCTTCCTGCTGATCGGGCTGGCCGCGCTGTTCTCCACCGCCTCGGCCATCAACGCCACCCTGTTCGGCACCGCCCGTCTCGCCACGATCATGGCCAGGGACCGGGCGCTGCCGAAGATCTTCGGCCTGATGGCCCGGCACGATCATGTTCCCTGGGTCAGCCTGACAACGATCACCATCGTGACCATGCTGTTCGTCAATTTCGCCGATCTGACGGTCATTTCTTCTTTCGCGAGCTCGACCTTTCTGCTGATCTTCGCCATCGTCAACTGGTCGGCATGGTGTCTGCGCCGTGAAACCGGTGGCAGTGGCTACGCCGCCCTGGTCGGGCTGTTCCTGTCACTGGCCTCCTGGCTGGCGCTCATGGCCTATCTGTGCAGGAACGATCCCCGCAATCTCTACTGGATCGGCGTCACCTACCTGGCGGTGGTGCTGGCCGAGCTCCTGTTCAGCGAGCGTCGCCTTCTCCGCCGCGGGCTTCGCTGAACCGACAGGGGCCACTTCGAGACCCGATCGTTCGCGAGGGTTGTCAAAACGCTCGTATCGTGGCTTGATGTACGGAATGAGAATCGTACCCCTCTCGAACGCGCCGGCGGTGCGGGCGGGATCACCACCTGCGGGAGTGCGGCCCTGCCAGCTACCGGACCGCATTTTCCGTCTGAAAACAGAAAGATGGCCGTCGGTACGAGTTTCGTCACCTGTCGTGTCTCGCCCCAACGCCGTCCCGCCGCACGCCCGGTGACCGACGGGCTGCGCGAGGCGCCGTCCGGAGTTCGATCGAAACAAGAACGATCGTGCCCAATGCTGCGCTCCGCCCTCATGCTCCTTTTCTGGATCGCAGTGACCTCGTCATGGGGGAGTTATTCGATGGCTTTCACGCTGACCTCGCCGGCATTCTCGGACGGCGCCGAAATCCCCGTTCCCTACACTTGTGAAGGCGCGGACATCTCGCCACCCCTCACCTGGAGCGACCCGCCGGAGGGCACCCGCAGCTTCGCGCTGATCGTCGAGGATCCGGATGCACCGGACCCGAAGGCCCCGCGGCTGACCTGGATCCATTGGTTGGTCTACAACATTCCCGCCGCGGTGCGCTCGCTTCCCGAGGGCGCGAGCCGCAGGAGCATGCCCGAAGGCGCACGGGAAGGTCTCAACGACTGGAAGAAGCCGGGCTACGGCGGCCCCTGCCCGCCCATCGGCCGGCACCGCTACTTCCACCGGCTGTATGCCCTCGACAGCGAGCTTCCCGATCTCGGAGCGGCCACCCGGGACCGGCTGCTGACGGCGATGGAAGGCCATCTGCTGGGCCGGGCGGAACTCGTCGGGACGTACCGCAAGAGGCGCTGACCGGGCCGCGGCCCGCAGCGGAGCGACGGCTCTACTGCCGGCAAATATTTCCCCGGCGAGAAATCAATCGCCGGTAGTTGCGCCGACCTGCCATTGATTTCGGTCAATTTTTTCGACCGACCGGCCGATTATGACTGGTCCACCCGACAGGGAAGCCCTTCGGGCCACAACCGCAGAAGAAGGACAAGAACGAGCCGTGGGATCCGTCGAGCCGTTGATGGGCAACGAGGCCATCGCACGGGGGGCGTGGGAGGCCGGAATCGGGGTGGCCGTGGCCTATCCGGGCACGCCGTCCACCGAAATCGTCGAGAGTCTCGGAAGATACCCCTCCGGGGATCTGCGGGCCGAATGGGCGGCCAACGAGAAGACCGCCTTCGACATCGCCACCGGCGCCTCCTTCGCCGGCCGCCGGGCGCTCTGCGCGATGAAGCATGTCGGGCTCAATGTCGCCTCCGATTCGCTGATGTCCCTCACCTATCTCGGTGTCAACGCCGGTCTGGTGGTGGCCGTCGCCGACGATCCCGGCATGCATTCCTCCCAGAACGAGCAGGACACCCGGATCTTCGCCCGCTTCGCCTGCGTGCCGGTGCTCGAGCCGGCCGACGCCCAGGAAGCCCTCGACTATACCCGGATCGCCTTCGAGATTTCCGAGGAGTTCGCGACGCCGGTGATCCTGCGCTCGACCACCAGGCTTTCCCACACCCGCTCGCCGGTGCATCTCGGCTCCCGCATCCGGCCCCGGGAGCGCCGGTTCCCCGAGAATCCGCTGCGCACGGTCACCCTGCCCGCCCATGCCCGGGCCAACCGGCCCGAGGTGCTCGCCCGCGAGGCGAAGATCGGTGCCTGGTTCGACGAATCGGCGCTCACCCGCATCGAGCCCGGCGATCCGGAGCTGGGCGTGATCACCGTCGGTCTCGCCTACACCTACGTCAGGGAGGTGCTGCCCGCCGCCTCGATTCTCAAGCTCGCCGCCTCCTGGCCCCTGCCGAAGAAGGCGATCGCCGCGTTCGCCCGCTCCGTCGGGCGCCTGATCGTGGTCGAGGAGCTGGAGCCGCTGATCGAGGAGCAGCTCCGGGTCATGGGCTTCGAGGTCGAGGGCAAGGTCTTCTTCCCGCGGGCCGGGGAACTCTCGCCCGAAATCCTGCGGCGGGGTTTCGAGAAGGCCGGCGTCCTGGAGCCGGCGGCCCGCCGGGCCGGGCTTTCGGCGGAGAGCATTCCACGGCCACCGCTGCTCTGTGCCGGCTGCCCGCACATGTCGAGCTACATGGCCCTGCGGGCGGTGAACGCGCGGGTCTGCGGCGATATCGGCTGCTACACCCTGGCGGCCATCGAGCCGCTCGCGGCCATCGACACCTGCGTCTCCATGGGGGCCAGCATCGGCAACGCCGTCGGTCTCGCCCTGGCCGGCACCGAGAAACGGCCCATCGTCGCGACCATCGGCGATTCGACCTTCCTGCATTCGGGCCTCCCGCCGCTGATCGACGCCGTCTACATGGGCGCCGACATCACCGTCCTCATTCTCGACAACCAGATCACGGCGATGACCGGCGGCCAGCACCACGCGGGAACCGGCAGGAGCCTTCGCGGCGAGCCCCGCCCGCGGGTCGATTTCGCCGCCCTGTGCCGATCGCTCGGGGTCCGCTGGGTACGCACCGTCGATTCCTACGACATGGGCACCCTCTACCAGACGGTGCGGGAAGCCGCCGAATACAAGGGCGTCTCGGTGATCGTCGCCAACCGGCCCTGCGTGCTCGATCCGGTGCGCATCCGCGGCGTGCCGCTGGAGGTCGATGCCGAGACCTGTGTCGCCTGCCAGATGTGCATGAACCTCGGCTGCCCGGCCATTTCCTGGGACGAGGCGATGTACGACGGACATCACAAGGTGAAGATCGACGCCGCCCTTTGCATCGGCTGCACCCTCTGCGCCCAGATCTGCCCCTCCAACTGCATCCGCGCCCCGGCGTCGAGCGACGTCGAGCCCGTGGGCGCCGCCTGACATCATGCGCGTCCAGGAGCCGAACCGGGCGGCGGTGGAAACCCGCGATCACGCAAGGGTGACCTCGGTGCTGATGGTCGGCGTCGGCGGTCAGGGCATCCTGATGGTCTCCAAGGTGCTGGCGACCCTGTGCCAGAACGCCGGCATGGAGGTGAAGCAGTCCGAAGTCCATGGCATGGCGAAGCGGGGCGGGGCGGTGTTCTCCCACATCCGCTTCGGCCCCGAGGTGCACTCGCCCCTGATCCCCGAGGGCGAAGCCGACGTGCTGCTGGCCCTCGAATGGGCCGAGGGGCTGCGCTGGCTCCATTACCTGCGCCCCGGGGAGGGGGTGTTCATTTCCGATGTGCGCCGCATCGTGCCGCCCTTCGCCTGCCGCAATCGCGGCCGCGGCGTCACCCCCGAATACGCCCGCGCCACTCCGGCCGAGATCATCGGCCGGCTCGGCACCGGCTACGCCCTCGACGCCACCGGCATCGCCCGCGGACTCGGCAACGAGCGCACCGCCAACACGGTGCTCCTCGGCGTCCTCTCCACCGCCCTCGCGTTCCCCGAAGAGGCGTGGATCGAGGTCATCAGCCGGGTGGTGCCGGCCGAGACCCTGGAGATCAACCGCGCCGCCTTCCTCGCCGGTCGCGCCTGGGTGGCCGAGGCGACGGTGCCCGAGGAGGAAGCATCGCCGGTGACCGCCGACCCGCTGCTGGCGAGGATCACCCATCGGCTCGAGATCACCCGTGCCTGGTGCAAGGGCTGCGACATCTGCGTGAAGTTCTGCCCCGAGCGCTGCCTCGTGCTGGACGAGGAACAGATCGCCCTGCTCGCGGAACCGGAGGCCTGCACCGGCTGCCGTCTCTGCGAATGGCTGTGCCCCGACTTCGCCATCCGCCTGCACAAGGAGGTTCCCGCGCCCGGCGCCTCGACGTCTCCGGAGACGACCTCCGGCACGGCCGGATGCGACCGATGACCGCCCACCTGCGCAATCTTCAGGGCAATGCCGCCTGCGCCCTCGGCGCCATCGCCGCCGGCTGCCGTTTCTATGCCGGCTATCCCATCACCCCGTCCTCGGAAATCGCCGAATGGATGGCGGCGGAGCTGCCGCGGGTGGGAGGGATCTTCGTCCAGATGGAGGACGAGATCGCCTCCATGGCGGCGGTGATCGGCGCCTCGCTGGGCGGGATGAAGGCGATGACCGCCACCTCCGGCCCGGGTTTTTCCCTCAAACAGGAGAATCTCGGCTACGCGGTGATGGCCGAGGTGCCCTGCGTGATCGTCGATGTGATGCGCGGGGGACCTTCCACCGGCATGCCGACGCGTCCCTCCCAGGCCGATGTCATGCAGGCCCGCTGGGGCACCCACGGCGATCACCCGAGCCTCGTCCTCGCCCCGCACTCGGTGGCGGAGATCTACTCCGAGACCATCCGCGCCTTCGGCCTCGCCGAACGGCTGCGCACCCCCGTCGTCCTCCTCTACGACGAGACCCTCGGGCATCTGATCGAGACCATCGCCACCGAACCGCCGCCGCCCGAAGCCCTCCTCGAGCGGAAATGGGCGGAGGGGCCGCGCAGGGAGTACCGGCCCTACGCGGCCGGCGAGGATCTGGTGCCGGCGATGGCCCGGCCGGGAGACGGCCATCGTGCCCACACCACCGGCCTGACCCACGACGAAACCGGCTTTCCGACCCAGGATCCCGAACGGGTGGCCCGACTCCTCGACCGTCTGCTCGGCAAGCTCGAGCACCATCGCGCCCTGATCGAGAAGGTGGACAGGGTGGAAACCGAGGATGCCGAGCTGCTGATCGTCGCCATCGGCATCGCCGCCCGGGCCGCCAAGGCGGCGGTCGGCGCGCTGCGGCGGCAGGGGGTGAAGGCGGGCCTGTTCCGCCCGGTCACCCTCTGGCCGTTTCCGGAAGAGGGTTTCCGAAGCGCCGTCGCGACGGCGAAGACGGTGCTGGTGCCGGAGATGAACGCCGGCCAGCTCGTCCTCGAGATCGAGCGGCTGGCCCCCGCCGGGGTGACCGTCCACCGTCTCGGCCGTTACGACGGGGAGCCCATCGCGCCGGAGGAGATCGTCGCCGCGGCCCGGGAGCTCGTCCGATGAACGAGATCGCTCTCACCAGTGCCGACCGGTTCGACATCCGCGACTGGTTGCGGCTCGAGATGTTCCCGCACTTCCTCTGTCCCGGATGTGGCCACGGCCTCGCGCTGCGGGCGTTTCTCTGGGCCGTCCACGAGCTCGGTATCGACAGGGACGCGCTGGCCGTGATCTCGGGCATCGGCTGCGCCGGCCGGCTCTCGGCCTATGTGGATGCCAACACCTTCCACGTGACCCACGGACGACCGCTCGCCTTCGCCACCGGCCTGAAGCTCGCGCGTCCCGATCTCACCGTCGTCGTCATCACCGGCGACGGCGACGGGCTCGCCATCGGCGGCAATCATCTGATCCACGCCTGCCGCCGCAACCTCGATCTCACCTGCCTGCTGCTCAACAACGAGGTCTACGGCATGACCGGCGGCCAGGTTTCGCCGACGACCGCCGCGGAGCGCTACACCACCACCACCCCGGCGGGCAACTGCGAGCCCGGCTTCGACGCCTGCAAGCTCGCCGAAGGTGCCGGTGCCACCTTCGTCGGCCGGGAAGCGACCCTGCAGGTGCCGACCCTCAAGAATCTCATCCGCGAGGCCATCGCCCACAAGGGGTTCTCCTTCGTCGAGGTGATTTCGGACTGTACCGAGATCTTCGGCCGCAAGAACGCCCTCGGCAATTCGCCGGAGATGGTGCTGCGGCAGAAGGCGGGCATGCGACCCGACAACTGGGGCAACAAGGTGGACCGTCCGTTCCGTCCCAATCCCTTCCCGACCGGCGTGTTCGTCCGCAAGACACGCCCCGAGTACCTGGAGCTCTACGAGGCGATGACGGCCGCCGCGCGGCGCGAGGAACGGGATTGAACGATGGGCGGGATGCTGCAGATCCGTCTTTCCGGCTCGGGTGGGCAGGGGCTCATCCTCGCCGGGCGCATTCTCGCCGCCGCCCTGGTCGCGGCCGGCCGCCGCGTGGCCCAGTCGCAGTCCTACGAGCCCACCTCGCGGGGCGGCCTCTCACGGGCCGATCTGGTGGTCACCGACGCCCCGGCCGATTTCCCGCTCGTCACCGCCCTCGACTACCTGGTGATCCTCGACGAACGCGCGGCCCACGCTTCCGACGATCTGTTGGCCGCCGGAAGCGTCGTCCTCTGCGATACGAGAAGAGTGACCTCCCGGATATCCGGTCCTTTCGCCCTCCACCGCCTGCCCCTCTGGGAGACCGCGATCGGCGTGGGCAGTCCGCGTGTCGCCAACATCGTGGCCCTCGGCGCGCTGGCCGCGATCGGCGGGATCGTCGCGCCGGATCTCCTGCGGCAGAAGGTGGTCGGTCTGGCGCCGCCGCGGTTCCGTGATCTCAACGCCGAGGCCTTCGATACCGGGTACGAACTCGCCGCCCACGCCCCAACGGTCGCCCGACCGTCTCAGCCCTCGGCGATGCTGTAGAGATCCGCCGGCGGCACCACCAGATCGTAGAGGAGCTTGCCACAGACCGCGAGCACCAGCAGGGCGAACAGCATCCGCACCTGTTCGCCGCGCAGATAGGCCGCCGCCCGGGTGCCGTACTGGGCGCCCACGACACCGCCGGCGATGAGCAGCACGCCGAGCACGATGTCCACCGTCTGGTTGGCGTAGGCGTGGAGAAAGCCGGTCAGGGCGGCGACGATGGCGATCTGATAGTGGGAGGTGCCGACCACCACCGTCGTCGGCATGCCGAGGAGGTAGATCATCGCCGGGATCAGCACGAAACCGCCGCCGATGCCGAGAATGGCGGCGAGGATGCCGCCGAGGAACCCCACCAGCAGCGGCGGCACCACGCTGATGTAGAGGCGGGAAGCGGAGAACCGCAGCCGCAGCGGCAGCTTGTGCATCCAGAAATGGCGCCGGCGCTGGCGACCGGCTCCCCGCCGCAGCCGCAGCCAGCTCGCCAGTCCCTCGACCAGCATCAGCCCGCCGACGGAGCCCAGGAACAGCACGTAGCCGAGACTGATGACGGTATCGATCTGGCCGATCTGGCGCAGCCAGCGGAAGACGAGAACGCCGGCCAGGGAACCCACGAGCCCGCCGGCGACCAGCACCGAGCCCATGCGCAGATCGACCGTCCGCCGGCGGATGTGGGAGAGCACGCTGGAAAAGGAGGAGGCCAGGATCTGCGAGGTCTGGGTACCCACCGCCACCGCCGGCGGGATACCGATCAGGATGAGCAGCGGGGTCATGATGAACCCGCCGCCGACGCCGAACAGGCCCGAAAGATAGCCCACCACACCGCCGAGGCCGAGCAGCAGGAACAGGTTCACCGAGATTTCGGCGATCGGCAGGTAGATGTCCATCCGTACGGGCGCCCGGCAGAAAACGGCGGCGTCACTGAACGCCCGGGGCCCGTCCGAGTCAAGCCGACCACCGGCCGGCGCGCCGGCGCCGCGCTGCCGGCGACGGCGGACTGTTACTCGGCGGCCACGCCCCGTGGCATCTCCTCGGGCAGGGTCGCCTCGAGGTGGCGGTCGCCGTAGACATTGTCGACGCGCCCCACCGGCGGCCAGTACTTGTCGGCGGCGACCCAGGGGGCCGGATGGAAGGCGTGACGCCGATCGTAGGGACGTCGCCATTCCTCCATCAGCAGATCCGGCGTGTGCGGTGCGTGCCGCAGGACGCTGTCGGCGACCGCCACCTCGCCCTTCCGCACCCGGGCGATATCGGCGGCGATGGAGATCATCGCCTCGCAAAAGCGGTCGAGCTCGGCCTTGGGTTCGCTTTCGGTGGGCTCGATCATCATCGTTTCCGGCACCGGCCAGGACATGGTCGGGGCGTGGAAGCCGAAGTCGACGAGGCGCTTCGCCGCGTCCTCGACGGTGATCCCGGTCTCGGCCTTGATGGCGCGGAAATCGAGGATGCATTCGTGGGCGACCATGCCGCCGCGACCGCGATAGACCACGGGGAAGTGATCCTGGAGGCGGTGGGCGAGGTAGTTGGCGTTGAGAATCGCCACCTCGGCCGCCCGCTTCAGCCCCTCGGCGCCCATCATGGCGATGAACGCCCAGGAGATCGGCAGCACGAGCGGCGAGCCGAAGGGGGCGGCGGCGATGGTTCCGACACTGGCCTCCCCGCCCGCCGCGACCACCGGATGGTCGGGCAGATAGGGAGCGAGATGGGCCTTGACCCCGATCGGCCCCATACCCGGACCGCCGCCTCCGTGGGGAATGGCGAAGGTCTTGTGGAGGTTCATGTGGCAGACGTCGGCGCCGAGTTCCGCCGGCCGGGCGAGGCCCATCAGGGCGTTGAGATTGGCGCCGTCGAAATAGACCTGTCCGCCGTGCTCGTGGACGATCTCGCAGATCTCGCGGATCGCCTCCTCGAAGACGCCGTGGGTGGAGGGATAGGTCACCATGAGCGCCGCCAGGCGATCGGCGTGTTCCGCCGCCTTGGTCCGCAGATCCTCGAGATCGACGTTGCCGTCACGATCGCAGGCGACGGTGACCACCCGCAGGCCGGCGAGCGCCGCGCTCGCCGGATTGGTGCCGTGGGCGGAGCTCGGGATGAGGCACAGGTCGCGCCCGCCCTCGCCGCGTGCTTCGTGATAGGCGCGGATCACGATCAGCCCCGCATATTCGCCCTGGCTGCCGGCATTGGGCTGGAAGGAGACGGCGTCGAAGCCGGTGATCTCCGAAAGCCAGGCCGCGAGATCCCGCATCAGCCGCTCGTAACCGCGGGCCTGTTCGCGTGGCACGAAAGGATGGAGATCGGCGAAGCCGGGCCAGGTGACGGGGATCATCTCGGCCGCCGCGTTCAGTTTCATGGTGCAGGAGCCGAGCGGGATCATGGAGCGATCCAGCGCCACGTCACGCGCCTGCAGCCGACGCAGATAGCGCATCATCTCGGTCTCGCTCCGGTAGAGGGAAAAGACCGGATGGGTGAGGAAGGGCGACCGCCGTCGCAGATCCCCCTCGACGACCTCGCCCGCCGCCCGATCCAGGGCCTCGACATCCGCTCCGGCCTCGCCGCCGATCAGCTCGAGCAACCGCGCCACCAGTGCCGCATCGCTCCGTTCGTCGAGCGACAGGCCGAGGTGGTCGGCGTCGATCTCGCGCAGATTGATCCGCGCCGCCCGGGCCCGTTCGTGGATCTCGGCCGCGCGACCCGGAACGGCGATCGTCAGGGTGTCGAAGAAGCTCCGGTTGACCACCGTCAGACCGCGCCGGCGCAGCCCCTCGGCAAGGGCCCGTGTCAACCGGTGGACGCGGGAGGCGATCTTCCCGAGCCCCTCGGCTCCGTGCCAGACGGCGTACATGCCGGCGATGACCGCGAGCAGGACCTGGGCGGTGCAGATGTTGCTGGTGGCCTTTTCCCGCCGGATGTGCTGCTCGCGGGTCTGCAGCGCCATCCGGTAGGCGGGCCGGCCACGGCTGTCCACCGACACGCCGATGATCCGTCCGGGCATGCTGCGCTTGTAGGCGTCGCGGGTGGCGAGAAAGGCGGCGTGCGGCCCGCCGTAGCCCATCGGCACCCCGAAGCGCTGGGCGGAACCGACGACGATGTCCGCGCCCATCTCCCCGGGTGGGGTCAGCAGGCAGAGGGCGAGGAGATCGGTCGCCACCACCGCGAGACCGCGACCGGCCTTGATCCGGGCGATCGCCGGTCGCAGGTCGCGCAGCTCCCCCGAGGATCCGGGATAGGAGAACAGGGCGGCGAAGCAGCTTCCCTCCTCGAGATCGGCGAGGGGATCGCCCTCGACCACCTCGATGCCGAGGAACCGCGCACGGGTGCGGATCACCGCCAGGGTCTGGGGATGGGTGTCGCGATCGACGAAAAAGCGGTTGGAGGGTACCCGCGCGAGCCGATGCGCCATCGCCATCGCCTCGGCCGCCGCCGTCGCTTCGTCGAGCAGCGAGGCGTTGGAAAGCTCCATGCCGGTGAGATCCACGACCATCTGCTGGAAGATCAGGAGCGCTTCCAGACGGCCCTGGCTCACTTCCGCCTGATAGGGCGTGTAGGCGGTGTACCAGCCGGGATTTTCGAGGAGGTTGCGCAGGATCACCGGCGGGATGACGGTGCCGTAGTAGCCCATGCCGATGAGCGAGGTGTAGCGGGCGTTCAGCTCGGCGTAGGCGGCGAGCCGGGCCAGCGCCTCGGCCTCGCTCAGAGGCGGCGGCAGCGCCAGCGGACGGGAGGTCCGGATCTGCTCGGGGACCGCGGCCTCGATCACCGCCTCGAGCGACGGCTCGCCGATGGCGGCGCACATTTCCGCGATCTCGTGGTCCCGCGGGCCGATGTGCCGGTCCGCGAATTCGCCCGCCGGCTCCAGCGCCTTCAGCGATGTCTCGGCCATTCCTTCCCTCCTGTCCGCAGCCGGCCCGTCAGGCCAGGCCCTCGACGTATTTCTCGTAGGCGTCCCGGTCCATCAGGCCTTCGAGTTCACCGGGATCGGCCAGTTTCATCTTGAAGAACCAGCCCTCGCCCTCCGCGTCCTCGTTGACGATCTCCGGTTTGTCCTCGAGGGCACCGTTGACCTCGGTGACCTCGCCGCCGACCGGCGCATAGACCTCGCTCGCCGCCTTGACGCTCTCGACGACCGCCGCCTGCTCGCCCTTGGCCAGTTTCTTTCCCACTTCCGGGAGTTCGACGAAGACGATGTCGCCGAGCTGCTCCTGGGCGTGATCGCTGATGCCGACGGTCGCATGCTCGCCCTCGACGCGGATCCATTCGTGCTCTTCGGTGTAATAGATCGTCATCACGGCTCTCCCTTCAGCGACGGTAGCGGTGGGGAACGAACGGCAGGCGGGCGACCTCGGCGGGAACGGCGCGACCGCGGACGAGCACCTCCAGCCGGGTGCCGGGTGCCTCGTGGGCGCTGTCCAGGTAACCCATGGCCACCGGTCCGCCGACCGTCGGCCCGAAGCCGCCGCTCGTGACCCTGCCGATCACGGCGCCTCCCGGCAGCCGGATTTCGGCCCCCTCGCGGACCGGGACCCGCCCCTCCGGCCGCAGTCCCGCGAGGCGCCGTGGCGCCCCTTCGCGGAGCTGACGCAGGATCACCTCGGCACCCGGGAACCCGCCTTCCTCCCGCCGCCGCCTGCCGATGGTCCACGCCAGTCCCGCCTCCACCGGTGTGGTGGTCTCGTCGAGGTCGTGGCCGTAGAGACAGAGCCCAGCCTCGAGGCGCAGGGAATCGCGCGCCCCGAGTCCGGCCGGCGCCACCTCCTCGGAGGCGAGCAGCGCCCGGGCGAGTTCGGTCGCGGCATCGGCCGGCACCGAAATCTCGAAACCGTCCTCCCCCGTGTAGCCGCAGCGGGCCACCCGGCACCGCGCACCGGCGAGTTCGAACCAGCCCGACTCCATGAACCGCAGCTCGTCGACCTCCGGTCGCAGACGGGCGAGGACCTCCGCCGCCGCGGGGCCCTGCAGGGCCAGGAGGGCCCGGTCCTCGAGCGGCTCGACGGTACAGGCTGGCTCCAGCGCCGCCTTCAGATGAGCGATGTCGGCCGCCTTGCGGGCGGCGTTGACCACCAGGAACAGCCCTTCCTTTTCCCGCCCGGCGATCAGATCGTCGAGGATGCCGCCCGCGTCATTGGTGAACATGGTGTAGCGGTTGCGGCCGACGGCGAGACCTCGGATGTCGGCGGGAACCAGCCCTTCCAGTGCCGCCGCCGCGTCCTCGCCGAGGATCCGGAGCTGCCCCATGTGGGAGACGTCGAACAGGGCGGCGCGGCTGCGGCAGTGACGATGTTCGGCGATGATGCCGGCGGGGTAGCGGAGCGGCATCTCGTAGCCGGCGAAGGCCACCATCCGGGCGCCGAGCTCGAGATGCAGATCGAAAAGCGGTGTCCGTGCGGGAGAGGACATGGTTCGGAATCCCCGGGTTCGGCACACACGGGCTCCGTGCCCGTGCCCGCCCCCTCTGTCCCGAACCTGAGAGATTCCGGAGCGACGACGGCTCCGTCCCCTTCGGTGGGGTGCATGCGCACCCGCTCTCCAGAGGGCCAACTCGCCGATGGTCCTGGTGCCTGAGAGTTTCCGGGGCGGTTGCTCCTTCGGCGCCGTTCCCACGCCGCAGCGCGAACGGACTCTCCCACCGGCGATTTCCAGCCGGAAATCAGACTACTCGCCGACCACCGCCCGTCAAGCCGGAGGGCGCCCCTCGAGCGTCCGCGTAAGATCGACGATCTCCGGCCGGTAGCCCAATGCGTGCAGGAAACGCAGGAAATCCCGTCGCCGGATGCTGGTCGTGGCGGCGTTGTCGAGCGGATGGAAATTGAGGGGATCCATGGTCAGCAGCCCGGCGTCGAGCACCACCCGCACCCGTCGCTCGCGGTCGTCGAGGAGGGCGAAGGGGGTGACCGCCCCGGGGATCACTCCGAGGACCTCGGACAGCCGCTCCGGCTTGCCGAAACGCATCCGCGGGGCGCCGAGCAGCCGGGCGAGGGCGTTGATCCGCACCGGCTGCTCGGCGCGGCACACCACCAGCCACAGGCCGCCCTCGCGGTCCTCCAGGAAGAGATTCTTGGTCCGGGCGCCCGGCAGATGACCGGTGTACCGGGCCGCCTCCTCGACGGTGAACACCGGCGGATGATCGATGGTGGTGGTTTCCACGCCGAGTTCGGCGAGATGGGCGAACAGGCGATCACGGGCACGGGACATGACCAGGGATCTACGGCCCGGGAACGATCGACGCAACGGGGGAAGGCGATCACGGAGCGGTTAGATGCATCCCGCGTCCCGAGACGCTAGGGATCGGAGCACGACCACGGGTAGAGGAGCCTCCGTTTGGCGACAGCGCGGTCTCTGGAAGCGGACATCTGCATTCTCGGCGCCGGTTCGGGTGGCCTCAGCGTCGCCGCCGGAGCGGCGCGAATGGGGGCGCGCACGGTGTTGATCGAGGCCGACCGCATGGGCGGCGACTGCCTCCATACCGGCTGCGTGCCCTCGAAAAGCCTGATCGCCGCCGCGGCCGTCGCCGGCACGATCCGCGAGGCGGGACGCTTCGGCATTCGTACGACCGCGCCGGAGGTGGATTTCGCCGCCGTCGGACGCCACCTCCACGAGGTGATCGCCGCCATCGCCCCTCACGACAGCGAAGCCCGCTTCGAGGGTCTCGGGGTCACCGTGATCAGGGCCCGCGGCCGCTTCCTGGCCACCGACAGGGTCGGTGCCGGAGAACGGGAGGTCCGGGCACGGCGCTTCGTGATCGCCACCGGTTCACGCCCCGCCGTACCACCCGTGACGGGTCTGGAGAAGGTCGATTTCCTCACCAGCGACACCATCTTCGAGCTCACGGAACGGCCCGGCCATCTGCTCGTCCTGGGCGCCGGGCCGGTCGGCTGCGAACTCGCCCAGGCCTTCCGCCGGCTCGGTGCCGAGGTCAGCCTCTTCGATCTCGGGCCGATCCTGCCGGGCGAGGATCCCGAACTCGTGGCGCCCCTGCGGGAGCGCCTCCTCGCCGAGCGGATCGCACTCTTCGAGCGGGTCCGCGTGCTGCGGGCGGAGCCGGGGCCGGCCCTCGTGGTGGCGGCGGAGGGCGGCGAAAGGCGGGTTCCGGGCACCCATCTCCTGGTGGCCGCCGGCCGCCGGCCCGCCATCGAGGATCTGGGACTGGAGGAGGCGGGAGTCCGGCACGGACCGGAGGGTATTCCCGTCGATCGGCGGATGCGGACCTCGAACCGACGCGTCTACGCCATCGGCGACGTGGTGGCGGGCGCTCCCCGCTTCACCCATGCCGCCGCCTACGAGGCCGGCATCGTGCTCAGGAACGCGCTCCTGCGCCTGCCGGTCCGGGCCGGGCTCGGGCTCGTACCGCGGGTCGTCTACACCGAGCCGCAGATCGCCGGGATCGGGCTCACCGAGACGGAGGCGGAGGCGCGCGGCGAGCGCTGCGAAGTGATTCGCGTGCCCTTCACCGAGAACGATCGTGCCCGCACCGAACGGGCCGAGGAGGGGCTGATCAAGCTGGTGATCGGCAGGCGCGGCCGCATCCTCGGCGCCGGGCTGGTCGGCAGCCGGGTCGACGATCTTATGGCGCCGATCGCGATGGCCGTGCAGCAGGGCGCGCGCGCCTCGGCCCTGGCCGGGCTGCTGCTGCCCTATCCGACCCGGAGCGAGATCGTCAAACGGGCGGCCGGCCGGTATTACGAACCCCTGCTGTTCGGCCGCGGCATGCGCCGTTTGGTCCGATTCCTGTCCTGGCTGGGATGAGGGGATGGCGGATCGACCCCCCGAGAAACGGGGCTCCCCGGACGACACCGCCGCGCACCGGCGCTTCCGGCTCTGGCCGTTGGCGCTTCTCGCGGCCGTCGCTCTCCTCCTCTACCTGCTCGGCATCACCGACTATCTGAGCTTCGAGACCCTGCGCCGCGAACGCGCCCTGCTGCTCGCCTGGGTCGAGCGCTATCCCCTGCTCTCGGCGACGGGCTTCGTCCTCGTCTACATCGCCGCCACCGCCCTCTCGCTGCCGGGCGGCGCGGTGCTGACCCTGGCGGGCGGGTTCCTGTTCGGCTTCCTGCCGGGGGCGGTCTACGCCACGATCGGTGCCACCGTCGGTGCGGTGCTGATCTTCCTCGTCGCCCGCAGCGCCCTGGGCGAGCCGCTCCGGGCCCGCGCCGGCCCCTGGCTCACCCGGATGCGCGAAGGCTTCAACCGCAACGGCCTGAGCTATCTCCTGGTGCTGAGGCTGGTACCGGTCTTTCCCTTCTGGCTGGTCAATCTGGTGCCGGCGATGCTGGGCGTGCCGCTCTCGACCTACACCTTGGCGACCTTCCTCGGCATCATCCCGGGCTGCCTCGTCTACACGAGTGTCGGCGCCGGGCTGGGAGCCGTGTTCGACGCCGGAGAGGAACCCGATCTCGGCCTGATCCTCGAACCCGAGATCCTGCTGCCGCTGCTGGGCCTCGCGCTCCTGTCGCTGGTCCCGGTCGTCTACCGGCGCCTGCGACGCCGGGCAACCCCGGCCTGAGCCGTCTCAGGCGGCGTTCTCGCTGCCCATCGCGAGATACTTGCGGCGGCGGGCGGCCCGCAACTCGCCACCGTCCCGCTCCTCGAGCTCCCGGAGATGGCGGGCGATCGCCTCCCCCACCCGGGCCGTGGTCGTCGCCCCGGCACGATGGGCGCCGCCCAGGGGCTCGGGAACGATCTCGTCGATGAGACCGAGATCGAGCAGATCCTGGGCGGTGAGCTTGAGCGCCCCCGCCGCCTCGGCGGCCTTTTCGGCGTTGCGCCAGAGAATGGCGGCACAGCCCTCGGGCGAGATCACCGAATAGATGGCGTGCTCGAGCATCAGCACCCGGTCGGCGGTGGCCAGCGCGATGGCGCCCCCCGAGCCGCCCTCCCCGATCACCGTGGCGATGATCGGCACCCGCAGATCGAGACAGGTCTCGATCGACCGGGCGATCGCCTCGGCCTGGCCGCGTTCCTCGGCGCGTACCCCGGGATGGGCGCCGGGGGTGTCGATGAAGGACAGGACCGGCAGGCCGAAACGCTCGGCCAGCCGCATCAACCGCACCGCCTTCCGGTAGCCCTCGGGTCGGGCCATGCCGAAATTGTGCCGTACCCGGTCCTCCGTCTCGCGTCCCTTTTCGTGACCGAGAACCATCACCGAACGGCCGCGGAAGCGGCCGATGCCACCCATCAGCGCGGTGTCCTCGCCGAAACTCCGATCGCCGGCCAGCGGCGTGAAATCCGCGATCAACGCCGCCACGTAATCGCCGAAGTGCGGCCGGTCGGGATGCCGCGCCACCTGGGTCTTCTGCCAGGGGGTGAGCTTGGCGTAGGTCTGGGACAGGAGCTTGGCGGCCCGCGCTTCGAGGCGCTGCACTTCCTCGGCGAGATCGAGATCACTGCCGTCCATCAGAAGGCGCAGCTCCTTGACCTTGCCCTCGAGCTCGGCGATCGGTTTTTCGAAATCGAGAAGCACGCTCATCGCGATCCGTCCGACGTCCCGTTCGCGCCCCGCGCGCCGCCGGCGGGCGGGACCCGCGGCGAAGATAGGGCAGGGATCGGGATTGTCCAAGGCGGCCGTGAAAAAGGCGGCTCCCGCGCGAACGGGAGCCGCGAATGGAGGAGATCTGGCCCCGGAAGGTCGCGGCCCCCGCGGTTGCGGGGGCCGCCCCCTGTGACCGGGACTCGAGGCTGCCGTTGACCGGCACGGACGACCGTAGGTCGCCGCCCTTAACGAGTGGTGAACCGGCGGCGGAACACCACCTCCGCCGGCACTTCGGCGCCACCCGGGTACGCAGGTGATTGGCGGAAGCACCGGGGCCCTCGTGTCGCTCCGGGACCGGCGGCGCACCCTCCGGCCGGGTCTTTCGTTCCGCCACCGGCCCATGCTAGCTTGCCCGCGAGGCGCAGATGTGAAGCGAGTCCAAAGCGACGACAGGGAGGGTTGCAGATGTCGGTTCGTGGCATGCGATGGGTGGTGCTGGCCGCTCTCGGCTTCGCGCAGGCCTGGTCGGCACCGCTTTCGGCCCAGGAAATCGGTGACAAGCTGGTGGTCGTCACCTCCTTTCCCAAGGATCTGACGAACGTCTTCAAACAGGCCTTCGAAAGCAAGTATCCCGGCATGACGGTGGAGATGCTGAAGAAGAAAACCACCGCCGGTGTGAAATACATTCAGGAGACGGCCTCCAACAACACCTCGGACATCTTCTGGGCCTCGGCCCCCGACGCCTTCGAGGTGCTGAAGGGTGACGGGCTGCTCGCCAAGTACGAAGTCCGGGCGACCGGCATCCCCGAGAAGGTCGGCGTCTTTCCGATCAACGACCCGGACGGCTACTACAAGGGCTTCGCCGCCTCGGGATACGGTTTCATGTGGAACACCCGCTATCTGAAGGCGAAGAAGGTGCCGGAACCGGCGGAATGGGAGGACCTCGCCGAGGCCGTCTACTTCGGTCATGTCGGCATGTCCGCGCCCTCGCGTTCCGGCACCACCCATCTGACGGTGGAAACGGTGCTCCAGGGCCTCGGCTGGGAGCAGGGCTGGGCTCTGTGGAAGCGCATCGGCGGCAACCTCAAGACGGTCACCGAGCGCTCCTTCGGCGTGCCTTCGGGGGTCAATTCGGGGCAGTTCGGGGTCGGCATCGTGATCGACTTCTTCGGCTTCTCCTCCAAGGCCTCGGGTTATCCGGTGGAGTTCCGCTATCCCTCGACGACGACCCTGGTTCCCGCCAACATCGCGATCGTCGCCAACGCGCCGCATCCGGAAGCGGCGGCGGCCTTCATCGAGTTCGTGCTGTCGCCGGAAGGCCAGCGACTGCTTCTCGATCCCAAGATCCGGCGCCTGCCGGTGCGGCCGGAGATCTACGCCGAAGCGCCCGATCTGCCCAATCCCTTCGAGGGCGAGATCGGGGCCACCGTGGCCTTCGACGTCAAGAAGTCCAAGGCCCGCTACAACCTCGTCAACTCCCTGTTCGACGTGATGATCACCTACCGGCTCGACGATCTGCAGGCGGCCACCAAGGCGCTGCACGAGGCGGAAGCCGCACTCGCCGCCGAGCCCGACGAGGAAGCCGCCAAGCTCGTCGCCCGCGGCTGGGAGCTGGTCGCGGCCCTGCCGATCGACGAGGCGAAGTCGCTCGACCCCGATTTCGCCGGCATTTTCAAGAAACGGCGCAAGAAGGCGACCGACGTGGTGACCGGCCGTCAGGCCGAGGTCGAGCAGGAATGGGACGATTTCGTCCGCGCCAACTACGCCGAGGCCAGGGAACTCGCCGAGAAGGCCCTGGCGATGGTACGGTAGGCGATCCGCCGGTTCCGATCCGATGACGCGCGAACGCGTGAGGGAAGACCCTTCCCTCACGCGGCCCGCCACGGCGTGAGGGATCGCGAATGAACTTCAGCGGCCGCGGACAATGGGGGGCCCTCGGCACCGGCGGCTTCGTGCTGCTGGTCCTGCTCGTGTTCCTGGTGATCCCGGTGGCCAAGGTCATCTACGTGGCCTTCCAGCATCCGGACACCGGAGCCTTCACCCTGGTCAACTTCATCGATTTCTTCAACACCTCCCTGTTCCGGGAGTCCTTCTACAATTCCCTCTACGTGGCCGCCATGTCGGTGGTCGTGGCGAGCCTGATCGCCATCCCCCTCGCCTATTTCACCACCCGTTTCCGGTTCGGCGCCGCCGCCCTCATCCAGACCCTGGGCGTCATTCCCCTGATCATGCCGCCCTTCGTGGGTGCGGTGGCGATGCAGATGATCTTCGGAGCCAACGGCACCATCAATCTCCTGCTCGACGAGTATTTCGGCTTCACCCTCCCCTTCATGGAAGGGCTGAACGGGGTCATCCTGGTGGAGGCGATCCACTATTTCCCCTTCATCTTGATCAATCTCTCGGCGAGCCTCGCCAACATCGACCGTTCGGTGGAGGAATCGGCCCAGAACCTCGGCTCCTACGGCTTCCGCCTGTTCCGCCGCATCGTCTTCCCCCTGGCGATGCCCGGCTACGCCGCCGGCGCCGCGCTCGTCTTCCTCAAGGTGTTCGACGATCTCGGCACGCCGCTGCTGCTCAACGTCAACAACATGCTCGCCCCGCAGGCCTATCTGCGGATCTCCTCGATCGGCATCACCGATCCCATGGGCTACGTGATCTCGGTGATCCTGGTCGGGTTTTCCCTGTTTTCGCTCTGGGTTTCCTATTTCGTCACCCGCGGCAAGGACTATGCCTCGCTGGAGAAGGGTGGCGGCGGCCTCGGCAAGCGCGAACTCGGCCCCTGGGGCAGGCTCGGCGCCTGGGCGGTGGTGCTCCTCATCCTGCTGATCGTGCTCTCGCCCCACATCGGGCTGCTGCTGCTTTCCTTCGGCACCATCTGGTCGTTCTCGGTGCTGCCCGACGCCTATACCCTCGAGCATTACCGCGAGGTCTTCTCGACGGCGATGCCCTACATCACCAACACCCTGATCTACGCCGGCCTCGCCGCCCTGCTCGACGTCGTTCTGGCGACCGCGATCGCCTACATCGTCTGGCGTACCGGCCTTCCCGGCCGGCAGATCCTGGACTATCTCGGAACCGCCGCGGTGGCGGTGCCGGGGGTCGTGCTGGGCATCGGCTACCTCCGCGTGTTCCACGATTTCCAAGTCCCCCTCGTCGACGAGCCGCTCGCCTCCTGGTGGGTGATCATCGTCGTCGCGCTCATGATCCGCCGGCTGCCCTACGCCCTGCGGGCCTGTACCGCGGCCCTGCAACAGGTTTCCGTCACCCTCGAGGAGGCGGCGCTCAATCTCGGTGCCGGACGTTTCCGTACCGTCCGACGTATCGTGGTCCCGCTGATGGCCGGCGGCATCATGGCCGGCTTCGTCACCTCCTTCGCCACCGCCGCCGTCGAGCTTTCCGCGACCATCATGCTGGTCGCCGCCGAAAGCGACGCTCCGGTCGCCTACGGCATCTACGTCTACATGCAGACCGCGGCCGGTCGTGGTCCGGGAGCGGCGCTCGGTGTCCTCGCGGTGCTCCTGGTCGGCGTCGCGACCTATTTCTCCCACCGCTTCGTCGAACGCTCGCGCGAGGTGGCGGAAGCCGACCGCCGCCTCGCCGTCGCCCAGGGAGCCTGATCGTGAACGAGCATGCGTCCTCCACCGCTCCGCCCCCCGCCCGCGGGGTCCGCACCGGTCCCAGGGCGGAGCGGCTGGTGATCGAAGGGCTGCGCCTGTCCTTCGGCGACAACGAAGTTCTCAAGGGGGTGGATCTGACCATCGAACCGGGCGAGTTCTTCGCCTTCCTCGGCCCGTCGGGCTCCGGAAAATCGACGCTGCTGCGGGCGATCGCCGGATTCGGCCCGAGACCGGCCGGGCGCATCCTGATCGGCGAGGAGGAGGTGACCGCGAAACCGCCCTGGCTGCGCAACGTCGGCATGGTGTTCCAGTCCTATGCTCTCTGGCCGCACATGACGGTCGCGAAGAACGTCGCCTTCGGCCTCGAGGAGCGGGGCGTGCCCAAGAGCGAGATCGCGGTCCGGGTCCGGCGGGCCTTGGAGCTCGTCGGTCTCGCCGAGTTCGCCGACCGTCGCCCCTCCCAGCTTTCCGGTGGCCAGCAGCAGCGGGTGGCCCTCGCCCGGACCCTGGTCGTGGAACCGCGGGTGCTGCTGCTCGACGAGCCCCTCTCCAATCTCGACGCCAACCTGCGCGTCCAAGTCCGGCGCGAACTCAAACAGCTCCAGCGCCGGCTCGGGATCACCACGATCTTCGTGACCCATGATCAGGAGGAGGCGAACACCACATCCGATCGCATGGCGGTGCTGGAAGAGGGCGTGATCCAGCAGGTCGGGGCCCCGGTCGAACTCTACGACCGGCCGGCCAACCTGTTCGTCGCCACCTTCCTCGGCTCCGCCAATCTGATCGAAGGCGAGGTGATCGCCGATGGTGGGGCGCGGCTGTTCAGCGGCCGCGGCGGCTTCCGTTTTCCCGTCGCGGACGAGGAGGAGGAAGGGCGGGCCCATGCCCTCTTCCGCCCCCAGACCGTGCATCTGGGAGGTCCTCCGGGGTCGGCGGAGGAACCCGGCTTCTTCGGCTTCTCGGGACGCGTGGTACGGGCGGAGTTCCTGGGCATGCTCGTGCGCTACGGCATCGAGGTGGGTGGCCTCGAGCTGCTGGTGGACGAACCCCACGAACCGGACCGGCCGATCCTGCCCGAGGGATCCGAGGTCACCGGGCGGATCGCCACCCGTCGGATCCGGATCCTGCGGGCCTGATCTTCGCCATGCTCGCCTCGCGGCCGTGTTTGTGATAGGCGGAGCGGCGGCGAGAGGCGCCGGTCACCGGCCGCCCTCCCGGTCGCGGCAACCGATGTCGGGAACCGATGTGAAGCAGTCCTCGAGGCCGCCGATCCGCATCCTGCTCGCCCGACCGCGCGGCTTCTGCGCCGGCGTCGATCGGGCGATCGCCATCGTCCGCGAAGCGCTGGCCAGGAACGGTCCCCCCGTCTACGTGCGCCACGAGATCGTCCACAACCGGCACGTGGTCGAGGAACTGCGCCGCGCCGGCGCCGTCTTCGTCGAGGAGCTCGAGGAGGTGCCCGACGGGGCGCTGGTCGTCTTCTCGGCCCACGGGGTGCCGAAGCGGGTGCCCGAGGAGGCCCGGCGCCGCGGCCTGCGGTTCGCCGACGCCACCTGCCCCCTCGTGAGCAAGGTCCACCGCGAGGTGGAACGGCACGTGGCCGCCGGGCGTACGGTGCTGCTGATCGGCCATGCCGGGCATCCCGAGGTCGAGGGCACCATGGGTCAGGTGCCGCCGGGTGCCGTCCTGCTGGTGGAGACGGCGGCGGAGGCGGAGAAGATCGAGGTCCCGGATCCCGGCAGGGTGGCGCTGGCCACCCAGACCACCCTTTCGGTGACCGACACGGCGGCGATCCGCGAGATCCTGCGCCGGCGCTTTCCCGGGATCGTCGAGCCGGGGCGGGAAGACATCTGTTACGCCACCACCAACCGCCAGCGCGCGGTGGCGGTCATCGCCCGGCGGGTCGATCTCCTGTTCGTGGTGGGCGCGCCGAATTCCTCCAACTCGCTGCGCCTGGTGGAGGTCGCACGCCAGTCGGGCTGCGCCCGGGCCGAACTGATCCAGTCGCCCGCCGACATCGACTGGCGGTGCCTGACCGGAATCGAGGCGGTGGGCCTGACCGCCGGTGCTTCGGCTCCCGAGGTGCTGGTCCGGGGGGTGATCGACGCCTTTCGTCGGCGCTACGCGGTGACGGTGGAGGAGGTGACGACGGCGGAAGAGAACGTCTCCTTCAAGCTGCCGCCGATCCCCACCTCGACCGCCGCCCTGCGAGCCGCGGAATAGGGCGGTGGCCCGGGTGGTGCCGTGAGCGCGCACCCCTCGGCGACCGCCACGAACCGGTAGGGCCTTCATGGCAGTCTACACCCATCTCGATCCGGACGAGATCCTCGCCTTCCTCGAAGCCTACGATCTCGAACCGCTGACCGCGTTCCACGGCATCCGCGAGGGGGTGGAGAACACCAACTATCTGCTGGTGACGGAACGGCGGCGTTTCATCCTCACCATCTACGAAAAGCGGGTCGATCCGGCCGACCTGCCGTTCTTTCTCGGCCTCATGGATCACCTCGCGGGCAAGGGCTTTCCCTGTCCGGTACCGCTGCGCGACCGCGAGGGCCGGACGCTCAGGGAGATCCACGGCAAGCCGGCGGCGATCGTGACCTTTCTCGAAGGGCGCTCGCCACGCAGCATCACCCCGCCCCGTTGCCTCGCTCTCGGCCGCGTCCTGGCGGAGCTCCATCTCGCCGGTCTCGACTTTCCCATCCGGCGCGAGAACGGCCTCGCCGTGCCGGCGCTGCGGCCGCTGTTCGCGATCTCGGCCGCCCGCGCCGACGAGGTCGAACGGGGTCTCGGCGAGGAACTCGCAGGCGAGCTCGAAAGCCTCGAACGGGCGTGGCCCGGCGATCTTCCGGCCGGCGTCATCCATGCCGATCTCTTCCCCGACAACGTCTTCTTCGCCCGGGACGAGGTCACCGGCGTCATCGACTTCTACTTCGCCTGCAACGATCTTCTGGCCTACGATCTCGCGATCTGCATGAACGCCTGGTGCTTCGAGCAGTTCGCCGAATTCAACATCACCAAGGCGCGGGCGCTGCTGCACGGCTACCGGCAGGTGCGGCCGCTGTCGGCGGCCGAACTCGAAGCCCTGCCGATCCTCGCCCGGGGAGCGGCCATGCGGTTTCTCCTGACCCGCCTCCACGACTGGCTGCACCAGGTCGAAGGAGCCCTGGTCCAGCCCAAGAACCCCCTCGAATACCTGCGCAAGCTCCGCTTCCATCGCGGCATTCGCGGACCGGCGGCCTATGGCCTCGACTGATCCCGCCGCCGGGGAGATCGTCGAGATCCATACCGACGGGGCCTGCAGCGGCAATCCGGGCCCGGGCGGCTGGGCCGCCATCCTCGCCTGGAAGGGGCGCGAGAAGGAGCTTTCCGGCGCCGAGCCCGCGACCACCAACAACCGGATGGAGCTCCTGGCGGCGATCCGGGCCCTCGAAGCGCTGAAACGGCCGATGCGGGTCCGGATCTACACCGACAGCGAGTATCTGCGCCGCGGGATGAGCGAATGGCTGGCGGGCTGGAAGCGCCGCGGCTGGCGCACCGCGGCGAAGAAACCGGTCAGGAACCGCGATCTCTGGGAACGGCTCGACGAGCTCTGTCACCGCCACGAGGTCGAATGGCACTGGCTCAAGGGCCATGCGGGGGATCCCCTGAACGAGCGTGCCGACCGTCTCGCCCGCGAGGCGATCCGGCGTCTGGGTGCACCGGAACCGCGCTCGCCGTGATCCCACCCTTGGGTTCGCGCCCCGCCTGCGCTACCTCATCCTCGAACCACGAGCCTTCGGCGAGGAATCCATGCGCAAGCTGCTTGTCCTTCTGCCATTCCTGTTCGGAGCATTGCTGATGAGCCTGCCCACCCCCGCCGATGCCGCCCCGAGACTGGTGATCGAAACCAGCAAGGGACGCATCGTCATCGCCATGATGCCGGAGATCGCGCCGAAGCACGTGGCGCGAATCACGGAACTCGCCGAGGAAGGCTTCTACGACGGCGTCGTCTTCCATCGCGTGATCCCGGGTTTCATGGCCCAGACCGGCGATCCCACGGGCACCGGCCGTGGCGGCTCCGGCAAGGGAAAGCTGCCCGCCGAGTTCTCGAACATCCCCTTCGAGCGGGGTGTCGTCGGCATGGCCCGGACCCGCGATCCGAACAGCGCCGACAGCCAGTTCTTCATCATGACCGCGCGGGCGCCGCATCTGAACGGCCAGTACACGGTCTGGGGCCGGGTGATCGAAGGCATGGAAGTGGTCGATGCCCTCGCCCCGGGCGAGCCGCCCGCGCAGCCCGACCGCATGATCCGGGTCCGTGTCGAGGCCGGAGACGACTAGCGGGGAGATTCCGATGGCGGTCCTGGTCACCGGCGCGGCGGGGTTCATCGGCCTGCATGTCAGCGAGGCTCTGCTGGCCCGGGGCGAGCGGGTCCTCGGTATCGACGATCTCAACAGCTATTACGATCCGGCCCTCAAGGAGGCGCGCCTCGAACGGCTGCGGCGGCATGCCGGATTCGCTTTCTTCCGTCTGGACATCGGCGACGAGGAGGCGATGAACGCCTGGGCGGAGGAACACGGCCGGGAGGTGGAAGCGGTGATCCATCTCGCCGCCCAGGCGGGCGTCCGCTATTCCCTCGAACGGCCGATGGCCTACGTGAAGAGCAACCTCGTCGGCCACATGGTGATCCTGGAGCTCTGCCGTCGCCGCCTGCCGCGCTGCGATCGGCTCGTCTATGCGAGTTCGAGCTCGGTCTACGGCGCCAACCGCAAGATGCCGTTCGCGGTCGGGGACCGGGTCGATGATCCGGTTTCGCTCTACGCCGCCACCAAGCGCGCCGACGAACTCCTGAGCGAATCCTACGCCCGGCTCTACGACCTGCCCCAGACCGGGCTGCGCTTCTTCACCGTCTACGGTCCCTGGGGCCGGCCGGACATGGCCTATTACAGCTTCGCCGAGGCGATCACCGCCGGCCGGCCGGTGACCCTCTACAATCACGGCCGCATGCGGCGGGACTTCACCTACATCGACGACGTCACCGCCGGCGTGCTGGCGGCCCGCGACCGCCTGCCCGAGCCGCGGGAGGACGGGGTGCGTCACCGTCTCTACAATCTGGGCAACAACCGGCCGGTCGAGCTCGAACGGTTCGTACGGGTACTCGAAGACGCCCTCGGCCGCAGGGCGAAGATCCGTTACGCCGAGATGCAGCCCGGCGACGTCGTCGAGACCTACGCCGACATCGAGGCCAGCCGCCGCGATCTCGGTTACCAACCCCGGGTCGGCATCGAGGAGGGGCTGGGGCGTTTCGCCGCCTGGTATCGCACCTATCACGGTGCCGGTTGAAGCGACGCCGGATCCATGCTGACCCTCGAGGACGTCACCCTGCGGATCGGCGGCCGGGTTCTCCTGCGGCATGCCAACCTGCGCCTCGCCGCCGGCCAGCGCATGGGCCTCGTCGGTCGCAACGGCACCGGCAAGACGAGTCTCCTGCGGCTGATCGCCGGCGAGCTCCAGGCCGATGCCGGCGATGTACGGTTGCCGCGCGGGGCGCGGATCGGCTTCGTCGCCCAGGAGGCCCCGGGTGGCGGGACGACCCCGCTGGAGGCGGTGCTGGCCGCCGACCGCGAGCGCCACGACCTGCTCGCCCGCGCCGGCCGGACCGGCGAGGCGGCGGAGATCGCCGAGATCCATACCCGCCTCGCCGAGATCGGGGCCGAAGCGGCCCCGGCCCGCGCCGCCCGCATCCTCCGCGGGCTGGGGTTTTCCGAGCAGGATCTCGATCGTCCGCTGGAACGCTTTTCCGGCGGCTGGCGGATGCGCGTGGCGCTCGCCTCGCTCCTGTTCCTCGAACCCGATCTCCTGCTGCTCGACGAACCCACCAACCATCTCGATCTCGAGGCGGCGGCCTGGCTCGAGGAGCATCTCCGGCGCTATCCCCGCACGCTTCTCCTGGTGAGTCACGACCGCGATCTGCTGAACCGGGTCCCCGACCGGATCTGCCATCTCGAGGGCCGTGCGCTCACCGTCTATGCCGGCGGCTACGATCGGTTCGTCGAGGCCCGGGCGGCACGGAGGCTCGGGCTCGCCCGCCTCCGCGAGAAGCAGGAGGCCCGGCGGCGGCATCTGCAGGCCTTCGTCGACCGTTTCCGGGCCAAGGCCACCAAGGCCCGTCAGGCCCAGAGCCGGCTCAAGATGCTGGCGCGGATGACGCCGGTCGAGGAGCTCCTGCCCGAACCCGAGGTGCGCTTCGCCTTTCCCGCCGGGCGGATCCCGCCGCCGCCGCTGCTGACCATGGAGCGGCTCGCGGTCGGCTACGACGGCACGCCGGTGCTTTCGGGCCTCGATCTGCGAATCGATCCCGACGACCGGATCGCCCTGCTGGGCGCCAACGGCAACGGCAAGAGCACCTTCGCCGCGCTCGTCGCCGGTCGCCTCGAACCCTTGTCCGGGACCCTGACGCGAGCGGCGGGACTGCGGGTGGGATACTTCGCCCAGCACCAGATCGAGGACCTCGATCCGGACGCCGACGGCATCACCCATCTCGCGCGGCTGCTGCCCGCCGAGCCGGAAGTGCGCCTGCGCGCCCGGCTCGGCCGTTTCGGACTCGTCCAGGAGAAGGCGGAGACCCCGGCCCGGCATCTTTCGGGTGGGGAAAAGACCCGCCTCTGCCTCGCCCGCATGACGGTCCGGGATCCCCAGCTCCTGATCCTCGACGAGCCCACCAATCATCTCGACATCGATTCGCGCGAGGCGCTGGTGGGTGCGCTCAACGCATTCCCGGGCGCCATCCTCCTGATCAGCCACGACCGCCATCTCGTGGAACTGGTCTGCGACCGGCTCTGGCTGGTGGCCGGCGGTCGCGTCGCACCCTACGAAGGTGATCTCGACGACTACCGCCGGAGCCTCCTCGAAGACCGCGGCGAACGACGCCGGCGGCAGCCGACCGCCACCGGGAACGGGCGGCCGCGCCCCCGTCAACGCCGCGCCGCTCTGGCCCCCCTTCGTCGCCGGGCCCGCGAGGCGGAACGGCGATGCGAGATGCTGGCCGCCCGCCGCGAGGCGATCACCGCCCGTCTGGCGGATCCCGGGATCTACGCCAACGGCACCGAGGTCGCCGCGCTGCGCCGGGAGCTCGCAGATCTCGAAGAGGAGATCGAGGCCGCCGAAGCCGCCTGGCTCGAGGCCGAAGAGGCGATCGAACGGCTGGCGGGCGGCGGTTGACGGTCGCTTCCTCCGTTTGCACCGCTACCGGCTTTCGGCTAGGAGCGGGTCCGAGGTCACCGGAGATGGCGAGGTGCATGGTGCGACCCTCGGGACGGGCGCCGAACGAGCTGCGCGAGGTGGAGTTCAGACTCGGGGTCAACCGCTATGCGGAAGGCTCCTGTCTGGTCCGGTTCGGTCATACCGAGGTGCTGTGCACCGCCACCGTCGAGGAGCGGGTGCCGGGCTGGCTCAGGAACACCGGAAAGGGCTGGATCACCGCCGAATACAGCATGCTGCCGCGGGCCACCCACAGCCGCATGCAGCGGGAGGTGGCCCGCGGCCGGCCGAGCGGCCGCACCCAGGAGATCCAGCGGCTGATCGGCCGCTCGCTGCGGGCGGTGGCCGAGCTCGAGGGTCTCGGCGAGCGCCAGATTCTGGTCGATTGCGACGTGCTCCAGGCGGACGGCGGCACCCGCACCGCCGCGATTACCGGTGGCTATCTGGCGCTGCATCGGGCGCTCTCGAAGCTGGTCGAGGCCGGCGAGCTGCCGCGGCTGCCGCTCCGTGAAGAGGTGGCGGCGGTCTCCTGCGGCATCCTCGAGGGCGAGGCGGTGCTCGATCTCGACTACGAGGAGGACAGCGCCGCCGAGGCCGATGCCAATTTCGTCCTTTCCGCCTCCGGCGGCATCGTCGAGATCCAGGTGACGGCCGAGGACTTCCCGATCCGCGACACCCAGTTCGACGCCATGCGGGCCCTCGCCCGCGAGGGCATCCGGGAGCTGGTGGCACGTCAGCGCGCCGCGTTGGCCGCCGCATGAGCGGGCCCGACGGGCTGCGCGGCGGACGGCTGGTGCTGGCCTCGCACAATCCGGGCAAGTTGCGCGAGTTCCGGGATCTGCTGGCACCGCTGGGCGTGAGCCTGATCGGCGCCGATGCCCTCGGCCTGCCGGAACCGGAGGAAAGCGGGTCGAGCTTCGCCGAGAACGCCCGCATCAAGGCGCTGGCCGCGGCCCGCGCCTCGGGCCTGCCGGCGCTGGCCGACGACAGCGGGCTCGTGGTGGCCGGGCTCGAGGGCGCCCCCGGCATCCATTCGGCGCGCTGGGCCGGACCGGACCGCGACTTCGCGGCCGCGATGCGCCGTCTCCACGACGAGCTCGCGGCCCGTTCCGGTGGCTTCGCCCGGGCCGATCGGCGGGCCGCCTTCGTCTGCGCCCTCTGTCTGGCCCGACCGGACGGGGCGCTTCGCGAATTCGAGGGCCGGGTGGAGGGGGAGATCGTCTGGCCGCCGCGCGGTACCGGTGGTTTCGGCTACGATCCGGTGTTCGTTCCGGAGGGCGAAAGCCGCAGCTTCGCCGAGATGACGGCGGCGGAAAAGGCCGCCCTCAGCCATCGCGCGCGGGCCGTGGCGGCATTGCTGGCGGCGATGGGGGCGGATCCGCCGGCATCTTGAAGCGCGTCGCGATCGCGGTCATATAGGGCCGCGCGAGGGGCCGTAGCTCAGTTGGGAGAGCGCCTGCTTTGCACGCAGGAGGTCGTCGGTTCGATCCCGATCGGCTCCACCAGGGAAAGCGATGCGTCGGACGACCAACCGGGCGCGGCCGAAGACGGTTCGTCGTCATCCTGTCGTCGCCGCTCCACGGGACGTCCGCCGGGGCGATGCCGGAAACGGCGGAAGTTCTCGCAGCTCCCTTCAGGCAACGGGAGAACGCTGTCGGAGCATCCGGTACAGGGTGCGTTCGCTGACGCCGAGCCGTTCCGCCACCAGCGCCCGGTGACCCCGGTAGCGCTGCATCAGCTCCCGGACGTAGAGCTCCCGGATCTCCTCGAGAGTCGGTTCGTGATCGAAGCGGAGCTCGACCACGGCTCCGGTCTCCGGCTCCGGCCGCAGAGTGAGATGTTCGGAGCGGATCTCCTCCGCCTCGCCGGAGAGGATGGCACTGCGCTCGACCACGTTGCGGAGCTCCCGGACGTTGCCCGGCCACCGATAGGCTTCGAGCGCCTGCAACGCCGCTTCGGTGAAACGCTTGCGCACATGCCGGTAGGCATTGCGGCGGGCGAGGAAATATTGCGCCAGTGGCCGGATGTCCTCGGGGCGTTCGCGCAGCGGTGGAAGCTGGATGACGAAACCGGCGAGACGGTAGAACAGATCCTCGCGGAACCGCCCTCCCGCCACCATCTGTTCGAGATCGCGGTTGGTGGCGGCGATGAAGCGGGCATCACAGCGCGAATCGCGAACACCTCCCAGCCGCCGGTAGGTCCGCGTCTCCAGGGTCCGCAGCAGCTTGGCCTGCGCCGCCGGCGACAGCCGATGCACAGGGTGGAGTCGATATCGACGATCCCGTCCTTCTTGCGCTTGTAGATGGCGCCGGTCGGGCAGGCGGGAAGGCAGGCCGGCTCCGCGCAATGGTTGCAGGACATGTTGACTTTGTAGGCGTAGACCTCGGGATAGGTGCCCCTCGATGTACCGTACCCGCCGGACGCGGTCCCGGTGGCAGCCCGTTCTTGTCCTTGCAGGCGATTTCACAGGCGCGACCACCGTGACAGCCGTAGCAGACATCCGAACTTTCCTCGACCGCCCTCTCGATCGCCTCGGCATCGAGATAGCGCACCCGGTGGCGGACGGTGCGGAACAGCTCCCCGTGACAGGCGAGGCAACCGTTCTTCGTCTCCTCGTCTTCGAAGTCGCCGCGGATCCGTCGCCAATCGTCCTCGAGACCCATGATCTCGAAAGGAAAGCTCCCGTGACAGCGCAGACAGGTTTCGGTGGTGTTGACCATCTTGCGCAGCGTGAAACGCGGTTTGCCGTCGCCATCCGCGGGAATGGCCAGCCCTTCTTCCCGCGGGTCGTGGCCGCGGTGACAGAAGTTGCACGAAAGATTCATCAGGCGCCGCGCCAAGGGCCCGTCGAGGTGGCGTCGGTGAAAGCTGGTCTGCGGCCCCTGATAGGTATCCAACGTCTGATACCACCCGAGAACCTCGTTCGCACGCAGACCGGCGGGAGATTCGGTGCGTATCTCACGATCGAGAATCTCCTCGTGACAAACCAGGCATTCGGCATCGCTCGCCCGGTCGATCGCCGGCGGAAAATGAATCGGGTCCCAAACTGACCGGTAGTAATCCTGTGTGGCGGCGCGTTGCTTCACCGCCGCCACCACATCGGTCTCGCCGGAGACGGCGGGAGCGGTCTCCCATGCCATCGCCAGTGTGAAGACCAGGATCACCGCGGCCGGCCCGGATCGATCGATCGAACGACGCCGCCTGCCGAACATTGCCTTTCCCTCCGGTCGGCGGGACGCCGGCAATGAACCGGCATCCCGCGTTCCAGCCGTTCACACACCGAGCACGACGGGCGCGCCGGTCAGTTCTTTCCGGCCATACCCGACATGCCGGACATGCCGGACATGCCACCCATGCCGGACATGCCGGACATGCCCTGCTGGCCGGCCTGGGCCGCGGCCGCCAGACCGACCGCACACACCGAGGCCAGCAACAGATTACGCATCTTCATGACGCGCTCCCTCTCTGGAGATTCCGCTCACCGAGGGGAGACGTGAGCGGCCGGATGTCGAGGTCTCCCTCCCGCGATCGGATGCGCTCTGTGAACGCATCCCCCCTGCCGAACGGGCCGCGGGGCCTCATTCGGGCAGTCTCCGAGGGCGAAGATCGTCGCGCTCGTGCCAGTCGCGGAGATCGTAGCGCCCTGGTGCACCGGGACGATCGAAGGGCGTGTACCAAGCCCCCTGATCGTCCAGAAACTCCAGCGATTCCTGAAAGGGCGGCAGGATCCCCCGTAATGCCCGGGCGTACCAGGCGGGATCCCTGACCGAGGCGGTGATCACCGGCGCGCCTTCCGGCCGCCGATCGGGAAAGGCCCCACCCACGACCAGGGGCTCCGCCACCGCCATCATCGGCCATGCGAGGAGCGGCAGAAGAACCGCTTTCGCTTTCCTGCCCGCCATCCGCGTCCTCCCGGCTTCGCCTGTCGCCGAGAACGATGCAAGCAGCGTGCCACGGGCGGTGATCCTCTTCGTCGGGCCGATTTCCCGCCGGGAAACCGTTCCGCCCGCACGGACGAGGAATCGCTCGATCTGACATTCTGTCAGGCGGAGAGAGGAGCGATGGCGGCGAAAACGGGGAAAAACGGCGAAATCCGTCGATCCGACAGAATGTCAGGCGACGGACAATTCGTCATGACGCACTGCTTTTATGTATCGGTCAGCAGTACGCTTTCTGGTTGTGCATCCGCGAAGAGGCGAGGACCGTCACACCACCGAGAAGACGCTTGCCAACTATCGGGTGTTTTCTGTACCAGATAGTAGAATTAATGGTTGCGATGCGGACCATCGGACTGACGCGGCAGATGGCTCGGGCACACCTCGCTCTGGAAGACATGCCGGGCGTCGAGACATTGTCGCCACCCCGAGGACCGAGCCCTTCCGGAGCGGAGTGTGCTCCGGCCGCCGGATCGATTCGTCGCAGCCGGCGGTTCGCCGGGCTCCGTGGAAACGCCCGCAAGGCACTGATGGTCGCTTCGCTCCTGCCGAGAATGGCAGCGGGAGCGGAGAATGCCGAGGTGATCGATCTGTTCGCCGCCGACCCCGTTCCGCCCCCCGTCTCCGCAGCGGAAAGCGGTGGAACCATGCCGCTGTCTCCCGCCCCCGATCGCGGAGCGTCCGAAGTGCCGATCGCCCCCGCGAGCCAACCGAAGGAAGCGCGAGCGAGGGCGGCGGAAAGAACCGTGGGCACACGACCGCGCCCCGCCCCGCTCCCCGTATCGCCCCTTCCCGTACCGGCCCTTCCCGGGCTTCCCTCCCCCGGGACCGTCGCCGACAGCGAAGCACAGGCGCTCGGCGGGCTCGGCGGGCTGCTCGCGCGCCTCGGCATCGTGCCACCCGAGGAAGAGGAACGATACGACGGCGAACGGCAGCGTCCCACGGCCGTGTGGGCACCGGATGTCTGGGCGCGTCGGCTGCCGGTTGCGGACAGTCGGATCCGGGCGCTGCGGGAGCGGCTCGCCGAGTTCCGGCGGCGGACCGCCACCGGTGCCTGCCTTCTCTGGCCCTGGCGGCAGGAATATCGGCTGGCACCGTTTCCCGAGGCCCCCTTGCTATGGCCCGAAAACGCCTATGCCCGGTATGTCCGAGAGGGCGGGGACGCGAAGATGCGGGCGGAGCGGCTCCGGCGTCTGGCGCCATCGGGCACGGAGCTCTTCGCCATCCTCGGGGAACCTTCCGCGGGTTCGGAGGAGGATCCATGGTCGGAGATCCCCGATCCCGTGTCCCTCGCCTTTCCTTGGGGATCCCTGGTGCTGGCGGTGGCCGATCGGGCCTTCGCCCCGGCCACGATCGTCCCGCCCCGGTTCGCCGATCTTCCTGCACCCGGAGAGGCCGGATTTTCCTGGATCGTCTGGAGTGCGGCCCGGCGACTCGAGCTCGAGATCCGCCGGGAACGGCTCCTGGCGCAAGGACGCCTTCTGGCACGCATCGCGGCAGGCTCGACCGCCGAGAAAGCGAGGTCGGCACCCGCGGCAGAGATCGCGGAGTTCGACGCGCGGATCGAGGCCCTGTTGCGTGAGCTGGCATCCGGCCGGAATCCCGGCCGCACCGCCGTCGCCGAACTCGATCGCCGGATCGACAGCCTCGAGACCGACTACCGGCGGCTGCGGAAACGGATCGCGGCACTCCCCGGAGCGGCCGGGATTCCCATTCCCTCCGGAGCCGATCCGGCCGACTTCCTCGACGAGCAGATCACCGCCGCCGCCCGGGTCTGTCCGTCGCTATGGCGCCGCGGGCGCCTCTACCGACAGTTCCGTACCGCGGCGCCGGAGCTCGCCGCAATTCTCCTCTCCGGTCTCGACCGGGAGCTCGCCGCGCTCGGCGGCAGATGCCGACTGCTGGCCGCGGATCTCCTGAGACTCGCCACCGCGCCCCCGGTCGGAGCGGAGGATCCGTCCCGGGCCTATCTGGAAAGCCGGATCGCCGATCAGACGATCCGGCTCCTGGAGGCCGCCGCCTTCTACCGTGTTCGCTCCGCCCAGCGGCTCGCGGTGCTCGCCGCCCGCCTCCCGCGGGAACCAGCGACCGCCCTCCCCGAAATCGACGGGAACTTCCTCCTGGCCGGAGCCAACCGGGACATCGCTTACAGTCTCCGCTCCCGGGAGGTGACCAACGAGCCCGAGGGCTGGCTCGATCCGCCGCAGGCCATCCGCCTGTTCTTCGAATGGCACGGCTCGATCCGCACCGACCGACCGGAGGTGTTCCGCAAGCTGCGGGAAGCGGAGCGGGAGATGCTGGCCGAACTGGTCGACGCCCTGACCAGCGCCGAGACCCGCCTCTGGCGGGTACTCGACGGCGGTCTGCGTGCCACCTGCGCCGCGGATCTCGAGATGATCGCCGAGGCGCAACGGAAGGGGTGGGTCGACGGGAACACCGCGGCGCGCTGGCGCAAGGCCGTGGCCGCCCGCTATACGGAGTTGTTGGAACTGGCCCGCACACCTCCGAGCAAGCGGCTGTTCGCCCTCACCTTTCTCGCTCCGGAGGTCCGCGACGCGCTGGTGCCGGGTGCGGCCTTCCGGCTGACGCCGGAGGAGGTGGCGGAAACCGCCGGGGACCGCGGAACGGAGCGATGAACGATGTCGGGACCGGAAGCGAACGGTGCACGGGGGAAGGAGGTGAGAACGGATCACGGATGGCACGACGGAACCGGGGGCGGCCGACCGCCCGTCCTCTTCGCGGCCCTGGCCCTCGCGCTTTCGACGAGGATGGCGGCGGCCGCCGAAGTGGTGGATCTGTTCGCGTCCGGACGAGAGGAGGCTCCGGCGACCGCGGTGAGCGGTCCGCCGAGGCCGGATCCGGGGTCCGGAAGACCGGCTTCCGCTTCTCGGAAGGACGGCCCCGTGGAAGCGGAAGAAGACCGGCAGGTGTACCGTATCGCCCTCGGCGAGGCCGCCGAGGACGGCGGCCGCTACGGCGGGGTCGAGGGACGGGCGGGTGCGGAGGGAGACCGCTTCGGCATCGAGGGTCTCGGCCTGTTCGAGCCGGTGGACCTCCTGCTGCTCCACGACGGCACAGAGGGGAAGCTCTATCTCGAGATCTTCAAATACCGCTTCGATCAGCCCCTGGAGCGGGCGGAGGCGACACCGGAAGAGCCGGCGGTGATCGGACTGCGCACCCAGGGCGGGATCCGGATCCGCGTCCGGGCGGAGCAGGCGTCGCCCGTTCCCTACCGTCTTTTCGTGCGCGTCGCGCCCGAGGAAACCGATCGAATCGCCCCGCCCTTCATCGCCGATGCCCCGGAAGCGGCGACCGAGTCGCCTGCGGCCGAGCCCGGAGACGGAAAATGAACGGATGCCGTGCCCTCGTCCTCGCCTTCCTGTTGTTCGGCTGGCTCCTCCCCTCGCCGGCGGCGGCCGCTCCCAAGGGAATCCCGCTGGCCGAAATCATGGAAGCCTATGACACTTATGCGAAGATCGCCAAACATGTGAAAACCGGCGCCGATATTTTCCGGAAGGGCGTCGAGGCGGGGCAAAAGGCCCACAAGCCGCTCACCCCCGCCGACGACGAGGTCTGGCGGAGCCTGGGCGGAGGCCCGGAGATTCCCTATCGCTGTGCGAGGGATCCGGACTGCCGTTCCTGCTACGAGCCGGCTTTCGAGAAATTCCGCCACAACCGGTTCAAGTTGGCCAAGGCCCGGGCCATCCTCCTCAACAGCAAGCAATATTACCAAAGCATGGTCTCCTTCGGCGACAGCCTGTCGAGCGGACTCGGCTCGGCGGGACTCGGCTGGACGTTCGCGCGCCCCAAAGTCGAGCTCGAATGGAAGAAGCTGAAGATGGTCTACCGGCGCAAGGTCGACGAGTTCCTGTTCCGGCTCGAAGAAGCCCTCATGGACATGGGACGCTGCGAAGCACGGGTCTACGGCGACGACGACTGGTACGACCGTTTCGGCATTCTCTATCTCGACTTCCTGCGGACCACCTATGCGACGATTCCCGGCTGAAGCGAGGCCCGGCCGCATCCTTCTCCTCGGTGTCTGGATGCTGGCCGGATCCCTCGCCGCCGATGCCGCCGTTCCGGAAGGACCGTGGACCGCGACCCCGGGGCACCCGTCCTGGCTGGCCCTCGCCGAGACCCTGAAGCGGCAGGCGCAAACGATCCCGGATGTCGTGCCCCCGCTCGAAGGCCCCCTGCTCTGGAAGAACCCGGATCCGGTACGGGCGGAGCGGATCGCAGGGGAGCGGAAACGCTTGTCGAGTCTCGCGGAGACCCTCCGGCGGCTCCGGGAGCGGGTCCTTGCGCTGCCCGTACCCGAAACCGGGGATCCGCGCGCGGATCGCGTCCCCTTCGTCGAGGCGGTGGGCCGCCCCCTGTGCACGGCGGACGGCGCCCTCCTGCGGCGACGCTGGCGGGCGATCGACTTTGCGGCGCCCTACCGCTCCCGCGGGGCGGAAGATCCGCTGGAACGGGCCGCCCGGCTGCGCGGCTGGCGCGAGCTGGCCGGTCGCTATCTGCGGGCGATCGCCGGGGCCTCGCCCGTGCCGCGGAAGCGGAAGAGCGCTTCGCCGGAAAGCGGGAGGCCATCGGTGACGAGGGTCGCCGATCGCCTCCGCGAACTGATCGATCGTGCCGACGGCCTGCTCCGCTTCCGCAATGCGACGTCTCCCCTCCGCCTCCCCGGAACCGCCGGCGATGGAGAACGGCTGCTGGCGCGCTTGCGCGGAGAGACCTACGATCGCCTGCTCGCTCCCTTCGCGGAGCGCATCGCCCTTCTGCAGACCGGCCTCGATGCGGAAACGGGGGAAGCCCCGACCGCCGGTCGCATCGCTCCCGAGGCGGAGGTCGCGGAGGGAGGAACCGGCGGCGCCTGCCGTCTCTTCGAGGGCTATCGCAAACGTCTGCAACGCCTCCTCGACGGTCCGCATCTCCTCGGCAGCGGTCGCGACATCGCCGGCTTCTACATGGACTTCCTGCTGCCGCTCGACGGGCTGTGCGGCTGGATGCAAGTGGAGCGGCTGCCGAATCGCGAGGGAATGGAGGTCGGTGCCGCGGCGGAAGCCTGGTCGCGGTGGCACCGCCGGAGCTGGATCCGCCTCTATCTCCGCGAGAGGGGCTGGATCCTGGTGGACCCGCTGGGCATCGAGGAGAATCTGCGCCTGCTGGAAGCGGCGGTGCGGCGACGTCCGCTCCAGGTGGAGATGGCCCGGCGCCTGGCGGGAGCGGAACCGCTGAGTGCCGTGGCGCTCGCTGCCTGGGACCGGATGCTGGCGTCGCGGATGGCGGCATTGCTGGAGGAGCTGGGGGAACGGACGGCATGGTATGCGCGGCTCGCGATGTTCTCGGAGACGGGTCGGGTGTCGGTTGCGGAGCTGCGGGATCGTCTGGCGGGCAAGCTCGCGGTGCTCCTCCGCTATGTCGCGGCGCGCGACGATCTGCGCATCTTCCTCACGACGCGTCCAGAGGAGCTGCTGAAGCGGAAATTGGATCGCCTTCCGGGTGGTGGTGTCGTGCTGGGTGGGCGCCTGGTGGAGGATGGAGGGGATGCTGCCGAGGAGGCGATGGATCGGGCGGTGGCGATGACGCTGGCGGCGTTGCGGCGTTCGGGGGTGGATTTGGCGAGCTATCTTTCGCCGAAGCACCCGGCGGCTGGTCCGCTGGGGGTGATGTTGGGGGATCTGGGTGAGGAGGCGCTGTTCGGGGTGTCCGATTGGCTGGCTTTGGCGCGCCATTTCGGTGGAGGTCCCGGGCGGGAGGGTTCGGGTCGGGAGTTGGTTTGCGGGGGTTGAGGTTGGTTGCGGGGGTGGGATTTGAACCCACGACCTTCAGGTTATGAGCCTGACGAGCTACCGGACTGCTCCACCCCG
>Ga0256839_1000786_pt1 | contig 40615 bp, 29 predicted proteins | sample 354166metaG_FD_185968 | JGI IMG/M metagenome (GOLD analysis project Ga0256839, IMG submission 185968) | Hydrothermal vent microbial communities from Mid Atlantic Ridge, Atlantic Ocean - 354-166 | ecosystem: Environmental > Aquatic > Marine > Hydrothermal vents | place: Atlantic Ocean: Mid...
CGCTACTACCGCGAAACCATTGGTAATTCAGGGGGCCGCTTCCGGTGGCAGATACGCTGAAACTGGCATCCTCACCTTCAGGCACCGTAACAGCAGCAGACTCCGCTACAATGCTTGGCGCAGTAGGGGTAAGATCTGCCTTCTTGTACCGATATACCCAGGTTCCCCTGCCGTTACCCGTAATGACAACCACATTATGCTCAACATCATAGGCCATCTGCTGATTTTGACTCCCTGATCCAGAACGGTCAGCAGGCCTGAAACCGGGGTTCATGTCTTTCCAGGTTTTGGTTTCAAACGAATAGACCCATGGCCCCAAGCTATCAATTGTACCATTATCATTTTTACTACCGTACATAATGATCACATCGTTGGCCGAATCGTAAGCCATGCCATGGCGGTAAAACCCAGCAGGACTGGGGCCAGACGCAGGCGATATGTTTTCCCAGGTACTAGTGGCCGGGTCGAATGCCCATAGTTGAGAGAAGGCAGCCCAGAAAATAAGACGGTTCTGCTTAGAGGCCCAGACAAGCCGGGAGTTATGTGCTCCTGGAGGCGCTCCATTCGTGCTTATTTTTTCCCAATCACTGGCATTTGGCCGATACACCCAGGTCTCTGATCTTGCAGTGTTGAGATCACCACCCACCTCCACCGTACCGAACCCAGGAATAAACCCCAGATTATTGTCCTCTGCCCTGTTATACCCAGTATCGATAGATGCAGTCTTCTGCCATTTGTTCGTGGCAAGATCATATTCCCATGTCGCTCGCCCCTGCGAACCTGTATTCGCCCCGCCGCGTAAAACCAGTTTTGAGCGATCCGTGTCATAACTCAATCCCATGGAACAACGCCCGGCAGGCCTGTCAGTGGGATAGGGCTCAAGATTAGAGGGCTGGGGTGGCTCAAGATTCATTGGTAGGTTTCTAATGTAATTTGGCCACATCTGCACCCAGGTGTTGGCACTAAGAGAATAAACCCAAGAATCCGAATTATAACTTCCATACTCTTCCCCATCACCCGCTGTATAAAACATGGCTCCAAATTCCGGCATGTAAACCATAGGAACTTCGGCACGCTGACGCGATGCCAATGCTGGAATGCCTTCGGGGGATGTCTTTAGCCAAGTATTATCGGGAAGAGCCTGAAGCCTAGCAACCCATGCAGGATCTGCCTGGAGAGCGTTAAATTGTGAAAGTGCATTGGCCGCAAATTGTGCATTCCACTCAGTACCTTGGCCAAATACACTGGCGGCCTCCACCCTTGGGCAAAAAACAAAAACAAACAATAGTACGAGTAGAGTTTTTTTATTCATCCGATGAATTAGCAGTTCTGCTGTTAATTTGCTCTTCCGTGGTATTTGTGTCATCAACAACGAACTCATATTTCTTATCTCCATATCAACCAATTGCAACAAATTAACGTAGGCTAGAACGAACAAGCGAAGCGCAAGGTTCCCCATGTATTACCAACCCGTATTTATTTATCCTTAACGAGCAAGATACAATTCCGACCATGACACGCCATATGCAACGTGTTTGAACATTAATTAATCAAGTAACGCACACTATCTTTCGGGTTCTGCTTACTTGGCCTTGAGCATAAACAACTGATTTTGTGAATTGGTTAGCGTACTTGCTCAATAAATCAGATAAAGCTCTACTCTATCCTGATGACTCTGAGCTGGGCTTTACAGCTCGCAACACCACCAGCCAAAACAGTCGGCAAATTTGTATAGCATGATAGACTTGCCCTCCTAATGAGTCTCGCAGTACGGGAATCTATGGAAAAATTATAAGTGGAGAAGATGAGGCTCTGACAAAGGGCACTGCTCCAGAGATCACTGGAAGCGGGTTGACTATCCTGAGGCATTACATTAATTTTGCACCACAGTAAGCCTACAGATGTGGCGGAAAATGGTTGTTTCGACGTACCATAACAACAGAATCAATCAGATATAATACTTTTCCAATTGTGCAGATAGCTGATCCAGCATAATAACCTGGGCCGCAAGAAACTGGTGAGCTAATTAGAATATTATATATCCGCAACCAACCGGGTAGGCCTGACTGACAAGTACAAACATTCATTTCTGTTTAAAAAATAAGCAATGTAAACATGCGCCGGAGGAGGCAAAGATTGAAACCAACACAGATGGCTAATGCCTCTAGTGAACTTAAAGAAAGTAACACGGAAAACTCCCGTAAAGTTTTGATGATTGCCTTCCACTATCCGCCTATCGCCAGCAGCAGCGGACACCTGAGAACAATATATTTTTCGAAATATCTTCGCCAACATTCCTGGCAACCCATTGTGTTGACCGTTCACCCGAGAGCCTATCTGGAAACCAATCTTGCCAACATTGCGCTCACCGACGATGTAGAGGTCTGTCGATCATTTGCCTTGGATACTGCCCGTCATTTATCCATACGAAAAATATATCCGCTTTTTCTTGCATTACCAGATCGATGGGTGTCTTGGACATTTGCCGCTGTCTTTTCAGGTTTCCGCCTGATTACACGCAAAAAAATCAAGGTGATCTGGAGCACATTTCCAATTCCAACTGCGCTTTTAATCGGTTTTTTGTTGAAAAAACTGACTCGTCGCCCATGGGTAGTCGATATTCGCGACGTAATAGTTGACGATGACTATCCTGAGCTTCGACAACAAAGAGTGGCTTATGCATGGCTTGAGCGACGAGTAGCTGCTACTGCGGATGCAATAGTGGTTACTACACCAGGCGCTATCAAAATATATCAGGAAAGATATCCAGATATTGGTGATCGACTGCACTGGATTGCAAACGGATTTGATGAAAAAGTATTCCAGGATGTGGAAAAACTACTGCAACCCAAGGATAAGCGTGAGCAAATCACTTTGGTACATGCAGGATTATTGACACCCGCTGATCGAGACCCCCGCCTGTTTTTTGACGCTATATCACGATTAAAAAAACGCGGTGAAATCAATAAAAGTAATTTGAAAATCATACTGCGAGCTACTGGTCATGACGATATTTATCTTGATCAGATTGAAGAAAAGGATATTTCCGACATAGTACATCTCTGTGATCCTGTAGAATATATGCAAGCATTGGCTGAAATGTTTGATAGCGATGGGTTGCTGCTATTTCAAGGAAGCACTTGTAACCATGCTGTTCCAGCAAAAATCTATGAATATTTCAGGTGCCGAAAACCAATTCTGGCTATTGCAGACCCCACAGGAGATACGGTGGAACTACTAAAGACCGTTGGCACTGGAATTGTAGGAGACTGCAACTCATCTGAAGCAATAGAAGAAGCGCTCACCGAGTTTATCGGATCGATCAAAAGGAAAACTTTTACACCGCTTGATGAGACCGTTATGCAACAGTTTTCCCGAAAGGCGCAAGCAGGAAAACTTGCAGCAATATTGGATGATATCGGAGCATATGATAAGTAAAGCTCTTCGAAAAAAATTAGCGGACAAAACTTGACCAGCACAAGCGTTTTCCGGAAGTAGAATAATCATACTTTTATCGACCTGCCTTCTCCCACAACATATTAAGGCGACAAATATGTGGCGCATTCCGTTTGTTCTGATTCGCTAGGTATGCTCTATATGCATCCAAAACCCCAGCCAAGATAATTCTTCGGGTGACATATGGCGGAACTCTTTGGCTACTTTCGGATATATGACACGCAGTTTCTCTTGACTAAGTTGACCTGTAGGAACTAGCTTTTTCACATGAAGGCCAGAAATTTCTGCTAACTCTTTGTAGTTATTTATGCGCCATCTGTTAGGAAACCCCTTATGGCTGTACATTAAATCGTAGACACTTTTTGGCCAAGTGATGAAATCAAAATCAGTATACCGGTCTAATCCATGACTTTTTAAATCAACTTCATGGATAGAAGCTCCCTTGTTTTTCATACTTTGCTTAATATCAAGCATCGTATTCCTAAGATCATTAACATGCTCAAGAACCGCACGAGAAATTATTAAATCGTATTTATTGCTTTCACCCGAAAGCCCATTTTTTGTGACTCTATAATTTATAAAATCCTTGTTAAAGCCACTTTTCGGGTTTCCTTTTTCTTTGAATACATTCTTAGCCCTCAACTGTTCTTTCTCGCCGAGGGAATTAAGCAAATGAGTGTAAACCTCGATATTTTTATTTGTCATCTTAGAAAGCGGAAACCTATCGACACAGTGTACCATTTTTGCCCCATGGGCATAAAACAGGAGAGCCACACCCAGAACATCACCCGGCCCATATTCCAAAATCACTTTATCTCTTAAATATGATTCGATTTCATCCCCATTTAGGTTAAGATGTTTTTGATAATCACGAAAACAATCAATAAAATAGTTCGCTGCCTGCAGCGCTCCTTCTTCCCCACCTCTACCCGTCTGGCGCGTAAGATTGACATATAGCTTTGGAACAAATTTGGCCAACTGATTAGACAAAAACGCCTTAAAAAAAAGGATTACATCTTTCCTTGGACTTTCTGTGTACAAATTTTTCTCCTTATTATATTTAACGATACATGCTATCGAGCAGGTCTCATGCCCCTTTTTTCTTTTTCAGCTCCCCATATTTTCCTGAACCCCCAGCCTCATTAACATTTATTGAGAAAATAGCTGTGGGCATTTATATTCTTCCGGCAAAAAGCTATCTGAAAACAACATAACCCATTGTATCTCATTAAAATACTTGCTCATCTACAGTGCAGTAAAAGCTGTTTTGACTTCAATGTCTAGCGTCAAAATACCGCATATAGTCGAATAACCTTAAAAATTGCATATTGACAAAGCTATTGTGTCAAAGCGGTTGCTCCAGAAGGGAAATGGGGTAGCGTTCACTGGCTTTCTCGACGGTACAGGCGACCTCACAGAACTGGGTGACTTCAACAACAGCGTTGCCGGGTGTGGAGGGTAAATTTCCTCAGGCTTGCAGATAAACAGAGACGCTGCCAGCGGTTACTCCGCAGACTGCCCAAAGACCTCACGGGCCCACAGCCAGTAGAATCTTGCATAGCGCTCATTTTCATCAGGTAACGCATTAACCAGCCCCCCTCTGAGCCCAACGGTAGCAATCGTTTTTATCGCTTAGGAGCGAAAGGGCTATTATTGTATTACTGTCAGAGTGATGGTCGTTACGCTTTTGGGTTTCATGGTAGCTTTCATCCTCCCAGCTCAAACGATTCAGACGCATTTCATATTGAACAAAATTCACACTATGCTATTTCAATTATTTCCAATAATATGATGCATTATAGGTTTATAATACAGGCATAATCCGGCAAGCCATGCATTATAACCGGCAGACTCATTATCAAAAAATTCACATTTTATTAGCGAGGGGCGTCAGTAAAAAATGGGTGGTATTCTTCATTTGGCAACGAGTCCATACCAAAACGGATCACGTCCGCAGATCAGCAAACGACTCATAGCCTGTTTTGTGCTATACGCGCTAATATCCACCCATGCTCAAGCCCTTGTAGAAGGTGGGCCGAATGATTACTACGACCCATCCCCTTGGACAAAAAAATATCTCCGTTCGGTAACCGCCCTGCATTTGGTGCCTGCAGAAGCACAAGTAAAAAAGGGACGCTCTTCAGCATCCAGTGGAAAGTCCTACAATATCTGGGAAGAAATTGACTTCACTCTGCGTTGGTTTCCCAACCACCCGGAAGGGTTACGATTTATGGCGGACTGGCTGCCAAAGTATCCACACCCACCGGACAAAGACGTCGAATATTATTTTCAAAAAGCCATTGAATATAGACCTACACCAGAACTTCGGCCAGTAGATGCTACAGCGCGGGTGCTTTACGCCATTTATTTGCACAAACAAAAAAAATACCAAAAAGCTCAGGAGCAATATGAATCCGCGCTAGCGATAACACCCGATAATTCTGAAATACATTACAATCTTGGGCTGCTATTCGTTGAGAGAAAAAATTATTCAGCCGCGCTAAAACATGCCCAAACAGCGTATACATTAGGTTTTCCTCTTCCAGGATTAAGAAACAAATTAAAAAAAGCAGGCGCATGGGAAGACATGCCTCAAAAAGAAGAAGAACAGCAACAGTAAATAAACCCTTCAGGAAGAACTGGCCATAAATCGACCAAGACTTCCCTCAATCTCAATATAGTTGACCAAACATAATGACTGGAATTTGTGGCTGGATAAATTTGCAACACGAACAACAAGATCCGACGACTCTGCTGTCTACCATGGCCAACGGGCTCGTCCCCGCACCCATCACGTATTCCACAATAGGAAAGTCCGCCTCACAAGCCCTTTTCGCACAGGCTGACGAAAACCGGCTCCATTGTATTGAACAGAATGGCTTGCTGATTTCGATGACAGGGCAACCCATCTGGTCAGATGAAAAACTTTCAACACAGGCAAAACAGCAAAGTCACGCCGTTGCACTGATGAACGCTTATCAACAACATGGCCCAAAGTTACTTGATTATCTGCATGGCCCGTTCGCACTTGCAATCATTGACAACAACAAAAATGAAGCGCTACTGGCCATTGACCGCATCGGAATCCAACGCCTGTGTTACGGACAAACAACGCAAGGCGGGCTGGTTTTTGGCTCCACTGCCGATGCTGTTCGACAACACCCTAAAATAAAGTCCAGCATCGACAACCAACACATTTTCTCATACTTATTTTTCCATGCCGTACCCAGCCCTGGCACTATTTACCACCAACAACAAAAACTACAGCCTGGACAATACGCACATTTCAAAAATGGCAAGCTGGAAACAAAGACCTACTGGAACCCACAATTTAACGATGCCAAGCACGGTGATTTTTCTGGCTTAAAAGCTGAACTCCATAACCAACTGTATTCGGCGGTAAAACACTGTACCGACACCCCAGGTACCCCTGGCACCTTTCTCAGCGGAGGTATTGATAGTTCTGCGGTATCCGGCATGCTGGGAAAAGTACTTGAAGAACCGGTAAACACGTATTCCATCGGTTTTGCCGCCAAAGGCTACGATGAAATGGACTACGCTCGTGCCGCATCAAAATTCTATGGCACGATTCATCATGAATATTACGTCACACCGGAAGATGTCTGTGACTTGCTCCCACGTATCGCCAGCGCCTATGATGAGCCATTTGGCAATGCCTCGGCAGTACCAACTTATTTTTGTGCAAAACTGGCAAAAGATAACGGCACCAATACCCTGCTGTCCGGTGACGGGGGTGATGAGTTATTCGGTGGAAACGAGCGTTACGCACAACAAAAAGTTTTCGAGTTTTATGGCTGCACACCCCAAATACTGCGCAGCTGGCTACTGGAGCCGTTGATTTTTGCCTTTCCCGGCGGCGGAAATATTATGCCAATCCGCAAGGCGCGCAGCTATATTGAGCAAGCCAATATTCCATTACCTGACCGCCTGGAAAGCTACAATTTCATCAACCGCATCATCGCTACAGAAGTATTCACCGATGACTTTCTTTCCTCTATCGACACCGACCATCCACAGAAACTTCAGCGCGAACGATATATGGATACCTGTAGCGACTCTATTATCAACCGCATACTCTATCTCGAATGGAAACAGGTACTGGCCGACAATGATCTTCGCAAAGTCACACGTATGTGCTCACTGGCAGGAATTGATGCGCAATTCCCGCTGCTTCAGAATAATTTGATTGATTTTTCAACACACATCCCCCCCAGCTTTAAGGTCAAAGGGCTAAAACTGCGTTATTTTTTCAAAGAAGCGTTGCGTGATTTTTTACCGCCACAAGTGCAAAGCAAAAGCAAGCATGGCTTTGGTCTGCCCTTCGGCATCTGGCTATCTTCCCACCCCCAATTACAACAACTGGCAAAAGACAATCTGTCAGACTTGAAGCGCCGAAATTTTATTCGCCCCGAGTTTATTGACAACCTGACTCGCCAACATCGAGATGAACACGCCGCGTATTACGGCACAGCAATCTGGGCATTCATGATGCTTGAGCTTTGGCTTCAGGCACATGAGCAGTAACCCTAGATTCCGCAATTGACCGCTTCGCGGATGTAATAAACTATCTCGCTAACGCTCGGCTTTCGCTACACAAAAGCGGGGTATCAATACCATTACGTCACTCCGGCGAAGGCTAGGGGGGTTCATGCCGGAATTCACAGCAAGCTGTGGGGAATTAAACCCCAAGCGATTAACATTTTGATAAATAGCCTGTTTAGTGGTTTCGGCGCGTTCACTGGTTGAGTGAATCGCTATGACCTGTATAGCCCGCTGCCTGTAACCCCTCCACCACGATTGTAATGCGTGGAAAAATATCGGGCGAGTGAAACTTGCTACTATCAATCACCCGCCATCGCTACACGCTCAGCACTTCCAGTGCGATAATTACGAACCAACCGTAAATAAAAACGAAATCGCGTGTTATCCCATGCCCCTACACGCGGCATCTGCATAAAATCATCTGAACATCGTGCGGCAGCCCAAGCCGTTGAAAAAGCGGCATCAAAACCCGCCGCTTTTACCAAATCAACATGCCCTGCTTCATAATCCCTGCCTGGTGCCCCATTGGGATAGGCAAACAATGTCACTTCTTTTTTAGTCAAAGTTTCCAGCTGTTGTTTCCCTAACTCAATTTCCTGCCTTGCTTCATCCAGGCTGATTCGACTGAGTATAGGGTGATTCACTGTATGCGCTCCTATTCCCATCCCTGCCTGAGTCAGTACCGATACTTGCTCTTTTTGCATCATGGGTGAATATGAAACATCAACATTCAATTCGTTTTCAAGGCGTTGAACCTGATGACTCCTTTCCTCAAATGGCAGGTGTTTTAACTGGCGCAGCACTGAGTTCACCATTTGCAGGCGTGCATCCATGGAAGTTATTTCGTATTCACCCAGCCCCAGGTTCGACAAAGACAGTTTTGGTGTCTCTATCTTTCTCAGCAGCTCAATAACATGATCATTCCACATGCAACCAGATCCAAAAAAACCCGTGGTCAAAAAAAATGTGGCGGGCACAGCCCAGCGTTGCAGAATTGGCAATGCAACTTCAACATTATCGGCATAGCCATCATCAAAAGTAACGCACACTGCATTGGCGGGTAATTTTCCTTGCCTAAGAAGCTTTATGGCATCATTCAGCGCCAGAGGAGTGAAATATCGAGCCACAACTTCCATTTGCCAATCGAACGTAGCTGCATCCACATCCCCAGGACGCAGAGGGTCAGGAATCGGATGCACACGGTGATAAACCAATATGAGCAAGCGAGCACTGACACCCCTAGAGGAAACAACAGCACTTACCGCACGAACTAATGCTCTCAACTGATTATTCCTTTTTTTGTCGGAACGAGATAATTATTCATTTCTGTCGATATCCTTTTATTACAAACCCATGACTCAAAAGCGCTCCGAGTATTGGTAACGTATGCAGTAGCCAACGCATCCCCTTGGTTTCAAAAAACCACTGGTAGCGATGAAACCGATAGGGCAAAATCGGAATCCAATAGCGTTTCAGTTTCACAATTCCTGCATCCGCCATGGCACGCCGAAGTTCTCGCGGTGATTCATAACGTAAATGCATATCACGTCGTAAAAATTTTCGTTTCACATGTCCAATAAGATGTGGCAGACAGGTGCTGTTCAGAGCATCAATCCATACTTCTCCACCCGGCTTCACTGCGGCAGCCAGTTCACGCGACACATCGTTCGATGTTGATAATGCCTGAGTAACACCAAAACATATTGCACCATCAAAACTTCCATTTGCGACAGGTAACCGTTTAACGTCTGCGACACCCCACACCACCCCTTCAGAGCTTCTGTCTAACGCTTTTTTTACCGCAGGATAACAATAGTCCAGCCCGACAACCTGTTTTCCCTTGTTTGCCATAAACCGAGAATAGGTGCCAGCACCACAACCAGCATCAAGCCACAAATACGCTTCAGTCGCTGGAGCCCATAAAGTATCGAAGTGACGCACACGGGTTTCCAGTCCGCTTGGACTCCAGCCAGCAATGCCTGCATCATCATCCTGTGCATCAGCATACTGACCAAAACGTTTTTTCCAGCTACGTTCAAAGTGACTGCTTTTCGAAGAGTTTTTATGCGCCATTAATATCGCCCTTTACGCAGCATCGACGTTCTCTTGTTATTCGAAGACAGCGTTGATTTCCCATCCGTGTTCTCCGCAGCAAGAGACTGTACTACCTGCAATTTTACCAAAACCAGTAATGCGACCAAATGATACACAAGATCAAAATAAGCCAATGAAAGAAATGCTCCACCCACAGCATATCCCACAAAGCTAACCTGAATCATTCCGGCGAGATCCCTTGCCCACGACAAACTGTCTATGCCCTTAGTATTTTTCATTATCCAGGTTCCTGTACGCCATGATACAAAACCTAACCCCAGAAAAAGGAATAACCCAATAAAACCATGTTCTCCTAATACCGCGAAATAAATACTATGCGCCCCCTGAAAACGACCATCTGCTTTCTCCATTATTGTCTCTACAATGTCAGGCGCATAAATGTAATAGTTAGTCGGTGTAAAAGAATCAAAACCACCTCCCAGAAACCGGCCTTTTGCCATCTCAATTGCAAACACCCATGCAGTGATGCGCCCCATGGCTGAAGAATCTTCTTCATACGTTTGCACCGTCTGCATACGTCCCATCCAACGGTCCGGCATAAAGGCAAGAGCGACAGGAATGGTCAAAACCAATATGACCACCATCATTCCCCTCTTTTTACTCCTAAGCAACATAAAGCCGCCCATAGCTATGATGGCAAGAAACCCTCCTCGTGAATAAGAACCCAGTATCGCTAACGCCGTAAAACCCATTGCGATAAAAAAAACTCGTTTGATCCACTTATTATTCGACTGAAGTTGTAAATAACGCATAAGAGGAAATATCATCACCAAAGCCAGCGCCAGCGAGGTGTTACCAACGATAAAGCTGCCTGGCGGGCCAACAACGTGAAATTGCCCACCGGTTATTAACGTAAAAATCCCTCCCTTTACACCATAAAACCCCAACGAAATAACAATCACCCAAACCAAGCCATGAATACGTTCACGATGGTTAAACAACATCAGAGTGAGAAAAGTCATTAACTGTATTTTGAGTACTTTGGTTAACTGGGGCATAGATGCTCCCCGGTCAATAGCAAACAGTGTTGTAATCACCATCCATCCGATAAACAACAGTAGGACTATCGTTATTGGCGTCAATGGAATGCGCTTTGGCTCTTTTGAGAAGAGCAAAGCGATAAGCGTTACGCCTCCGACAAGTGATGCGAAAGGTAAATTTGTTGCGAATCCCCACCCCAGGCGATGAGGTGCCATGTAGCCAATCCACGACCACACGTATACACCAATATGAGGTCTCATCAGAATATACGGTAATGAGCCAAAAACAATAAGTGTTACAATAATATCTCTCATTGATCAGGCTCTCGCTATCACGGATGTTAGTCGATATGTTTTATTGAACATTAACCATATTGGCCAAACAGATGTTCAACCGCCTTGCTCTTACATCCCAGCTGTTTTCTTTTGCCACCGCACGTCGGTGTTCAATATTTCCCACACCATTACCTTGCAGTGCAGCTTCTATCAAATCCGACCATTCATTACTGGTGCGCGCAATGGCAACATGTGATGCAAAAGGAATGACACTGGAAATTTTGGAACTGATAACTGGTTTTCCGGTGGCCAGATACTCATGAAGTTTCAATGGGTAGCCACCACTAGCCCATATGTTTTTATCGACCCGGTAACACATGAGATTGACATCCATGTTCGATGCATAGCGAGGTATTTCACGATAGTTTTTAGCCCCAAGAAAATGAACATTTTTTAACATGGAGCACTCGTCAAATCCATTTTGTGTGTGTGAATCAAACTTCCCTGCCCCACCGACAAATACAAAATTCCAGTTCTGATGGTTTTTTGCAAGTGAAGCAACCAATGGAAAATCAACTTTAAGGTTAAGATTGCCCACATAGCCAATTCGTGGGTGGGTAATACCTGCAAGATCATCAGGTTCAGCATAACTCCCGGTAGACGCACGATAAAAAACATCAAAGTCTGCGCCATTCGGAAGCATTTCAACAGCCTTTCCACTGATGGCCGCTAACTCTTTAGCGATAGTCTCCGATGATGCCACCACCAAATCCGCCATTTCCAAAAGCTTCCTCTGCTGTTCGTCCAATTCGGGGCTCCACCCCGGTGTCAGACTAAACATGTCATAGGCATGATAAACAACAAAATCTGGTTGGATTTTTTTGACGTAAGGATAAAACAGCGGGTGAAACAAATAAGCTACTCGTGGAGAGTTTTTTCCGCTACCGTGCGCACATCTCCATCGACGCACAGCCATGCGGATGGCCATATTATCAAGCAAAGAAAACCGGGGCCAACGCAACAAAAATTTGGGGGGGGAATCTACCAGCACTTGATCCTGAGACCGAAAATTACCGCGGACAGAGGCCGCTTTCCACTCTGCCTGATTCCGGTCCCACACTGCCCATAGTCCGTTGCTATAAATAATGTTGTGCTGAGCCCCCAACCTTGAAAGCAGCTGTTGTCGATTCATCCACGGCCCATCCCATTCATTGGGGGCCATGGCAATAATATTTAGCGAGAGCGAGGAGTCAGTGTTATTCATTTTCATAGTAATGAGTTACTTTGCCTGCATAAGGTTTGATCATGCCACAGGTAGGTAATCGGCTTTTTTCAATTTCAGGACGATGGTGCGAGTTCGACACTCACTCCCCGATCCGTCAATTCTACCGTGTATTGTGAGCCATTCACATCGACCTGTATTCTATGAGCATCATCGCTGCTTTCATTGTTTCGAAACGCCTTCAAAGGCTCTTCTCCCGTTTGCAATAGCCACAAAAATTCCACTTGCTCACCATCAGCTGTATGCATCATAACGGGTGCTGCATGAGGCAGAGATGTTGAGTCGGTATACCAGCCACATGGGTTCGGTCGTTCTTTTCCAATACAGGCCTGTGTTTTAACAGGCATAAGTTGTTGAGTACGGGCAATCACCTTTCCGTTTCTTTCAATGGTTCCTATTTCCGCCTCTACAACAACCAAGCTGTCAGATGGAAAATGGAACTGTTGAGTATAATGGTTCATCTTATCACCTCGAAGGCGATCCCAAATCAACAATAAACGTGTCCCGACTTTTGCGACCGTCCTTACCTGCTCAATCCCCTCGTAGGTTGTATGTTTGGCCGTAACATAGTCAACGATTCCTTCACTGCCAAAATTCAGTACTTCGCCTCCGCTGGGTACCGCACGATCCTGGAGACTTAAGCGGTCAAGTTTGTATCGACGGCGAAATTCCGTAAACCAATCAACAAGCCCTGCTGATTCCACGATAGAATTCACTTTCCAGGAATCTGCTATCGTCGCCAACACACCATCACGTCGGCGGTTCAATGGTGTCTGCTCCATACCCTCAACCATTACCCCATTGTGCGAAACAGAACTAAAAAAATACTGTCTCCAGCGAGGATAATTTTCCGACGTGTACATTGTCGAAGTGAAAGGCACCAACATTCCATCCCCATCACGCACAGTAATTCCCAGTGCATCTCGTTGGGCATGAGGGGCATCCAGAATGCGTGTATGAAATACAAGCTCAATATCATCTGTTTGTTCCGCAGTAAAAAAACTGTATCCACCTTCTGCAAAAACACCCAATCGTTTATATGGAAAGTCATTGAGCGGCGTGCCCTTTGCATCTAGCAAACGCCCGTTTTGAACAAGATCAGGGTTCATATCAAATAACACTGTCATCACTTCTCCTGGCATACTGTAAGGCATACCATCCACCTGACCATCCGCCCCGGTCATATAAAGGCCAGCGGTAATCATGCGGGCAAGTCTTTGTTCATACTGGTCAGATAGTGGCCACTCAATATTCCGGGCAACACGAAGCACTTCAAGAAATGAGCGCAGAGTATAAAAATGATAAAAACCGGATTGTTCAAAATGAATGCCATCAACAGAGACATTGTCCGCCATTTGCTGCTCAGCCCGGGAAAACCCTAACTGTAACAATTCACGCTGTAACAAAGGATCATCCTCCATCATAGCCACTGCCAGCAGGGCAAGTGCATTATTCAGTCCATGATTGTGGTCGGGCCGATAAATAGAAGGCCGCTGGATAAACGCCACATGTTCAGCAATCGCTGAGGTGAACAGCGCAGTGTTTTCTGCATCAAGATAATTCACTCGTTGCGCGGACAATAAAAAATAGGAAAACACGATGGCACGCCACGATGTTGCATGCTCAGTCCATGCCCAGTCGGATACTGGGGCATCCAGTGGATTGCTTTCCAACCAATGACGCAAAATGGTATCTGCCTGAGACAAGCGAACAACGTCCCCCTTACCGCCAGCATTGATATGGCATGTAATAAAGCGCAACGAGTGAAGATTGAAATGCGAATACCCTGAAACGTTATCGCCCAAATCCCACTCCGGGGCCAAGCCGATTCCTTTCGGGCTTGTGCTATCCAGTTGCAACGTTCCGTTATCAAGAGACGTCATCGTTTCTTCACAATTTTCTGGTAAATATCGAGGATAAAACACATAACGATGATTGTCAGGTATCGCACTATTCCAAGCTATACTTTCCTGAGAAGCACCTTTGGATAGATAATGTTCGGCTGCGAACCCACCCACCAAAATCAACATGCCTATTACCAGCCATGTAGCACCAACAACTAATTTCTTTCCAAATCCCAATGTCATGCTCCATTCATCAATTTAACAACGGTATTCCACAATCAAATGCCATTCTGCAAACTATGTCATTGCAACCTTGCTAATGACATAACGATACTTCCCTGAACGTTCTGGTTTTATATCATCTACCTCTTCCACCTCAATATTTACACTCTCGCCAAGGCGTTGTTTGAAACCGGATATAATGCGTGCGACATGCTGATCTGAAAAATGTCGATCACCCACCACTTCTACACGAGTCCATTCCAGGGTTTCCTGTACAATTTTAAATGATTTTATTTCTTCTATTTCACGCAATACATAAATCAACGCCAACCCATGCATTACAGTCCCATCGACAGCAATAATAAAATCAGTAGTTCTACCATGAATCTCCTTGAGCATAGGCAATCCGCGCCCACAAGAGCATGTTTCCGTGCTCAAAGAAGCGACATCGCCGGTACGATAACGAATAAAAGGAAAATCATCAGTGAACAGATGAGTAATAACCACCTCACCACTTTCTCCATCGGGTACAACGTTACCTTGCGGGTCTACGATCTCGACGATAATATCTTCCGCCGTAATATGCATTCCTCCTTCCGGACATTCATGAGCAATAAAACCGGCATCGCGCCCACCGTAACCATTGGCAACCCTGCAACCGAAACTACGTTCAATTTCTTCCCGCTGCTCTGGATACAATCGTTCGGAGGTCACAAAAGCGACCTTGATACCAAGATCATCTAACGATAAACCATTGTTTTCTGCGTGTTGGGCAATATGTGCCTGCACCGAGGGATAACCAAACAACATGCGAGGACGAATGGAACGAATAGCGGCAATAAACTCATTTAAATGGGCCTCCGACATTTCAAATGCAGGCAGCAATGTTGACCTGAACAAACGATCACGCAACAAACGAAACCGATCCTGTGCTCCAAGCTCAATCGGCGACCCCCAAAGCACAATTTCCTTATCTCCAATATCCACATCCCACCATCGTGTGGCACGCCATTTGGCAGCAACATCGTGACTCACGCGGGAATCTCCAATAAAAAACACCAGAGGCTCTCCGGACGATCCACCTGTGTTGAATTGAGAAAGTTGAGTGGCATTATCAGCTTTCAAATCTTGCTGATTTTCTCGAATAATTTTTTTATCCAAAAAAGGTAATTGCTGAATATCTGTCACTGATTTCACAGATAGGACATCAAACCCAATCTCGTCAAACAAAGATCGGTAATATGGCACATGGGCATAGACCTGCGAAAGAAACTCCCGTAAACGCTGCAAGCGAGACTGTTCCAATTGTTCAACAGACCACCACTGACTGCATTCCATTGCTTTTTTGACGCTGACCGTGGTGTGCCCTTTTAGCTTTTCGTGCAAAGGGAAAACAGCACCGGATATTAATGAGGTGTACAGGTTTTTCATATTAACGTGAATTTACCGCCGTAAGATAGATGAACAAAAAACCCTGGCCGGAAGAAGAGTGCCGCATGCCGGAACGGTAAAAAAATATGATTAACAACATGCGATTATACATCTGTATATTGTTTTTGTCAGGTGTTGACAATACACCCTCAAGGTTATCGCGACACATAAAAAACCTGAACAATCAGAAATATTTTAACGCTTTACTTTGGTGTTAGTTTTTCTCGATTGACGGCAATATATTTTCTCATGACTGATTCGGTTCAACAATATTTGTACTCACATTACCCGCATTTGGGTTTACTACAATCACATCAGCTCCGACATGTTCAAGAAAACCCGTTAAGCCATCGCGCGCCTCTTGTGGATCAATCAAGTAATCCTTTGCAACCACCACTAACAGCGCATCAACTTTGTGGTTTCTCAGGCGCTCCCATGCCTCCAATATTTTAGCCATCACCCGACTGGCTGTAACGTTGCCATTAATATTGTACCAATGCCAAACAATACGCCGTTTATCCGCAGAATGAATCTCAGTTTCTACCACCGAAACATTTTCTCCGGATGGCATAGTCACGGAAACACTATTGTCTCGCACGCGACGCCATTGTTCCTGGTCATACACTCTATTGAGAGAGCCAACCAGTTCCTTGCCATTACCTTGGTTTCCATAGTAAGCAGCATAAAAATAAATCATTTGATTTTGGTGTTGATATTGCTGATAAAGGACACTATCTGCACCGGAATAGTTGGGTTGCCAAGTGTCGCTGCTGGCTATTGGCCCTGTCCATACACCCGACGACGTTGGTAGCACAAGGAGAACCTCTTGCCCCGCAACAACGGACTCGTCACTCAACAAACGACTGGCGTAGGTACCACTGACGAGAAAAGTTAGGGCGAAAACTGTAACAATAATCACCTGATGATGATTAACTGACGATAGAGCAACCTCAGACTGTGTCGTTTTCACGGTATTAGCATCATCAGTGGGTGATTCACGCCAGAAAGACCCAAACCAAAACAGCAACAACATGACGATGCCAAAAAACACCCAGCCATAAAGAATATGATCCACCCCGGTGGCGATACGCATATCACTGAGATAAGCAATTATCACAATACCGTAGGCGCGTACACCATTGGCCACAATCGGTACAATCACCCCCAGCAAAATAAAGCCTGCACGCCGCCATTGACTGCGATAAGTGATATAAGCATAAATGCTACTGAGCGCAATAGAGGCAATCAAATAGCGAATACCGCTACAGCTTTCAGCCACAACAAAATGACCGCCGGGAATGGTAAAATAAAGCCCCTCCCAATAAACAGGTATTCCACTTAACATCAATGCTTTCACCGTAAACCATGCGGTTTGATCCTGTAACGGGGCAACCAAAAACTCACCAAAAGGCACCGCAAAAATCAAATAGCCAAGAGGAAACATCACCGCCTTTGCCACAGCAGTGCCAAACAGCAATACGACTAAAGTGGGGATAAGGCTCACAAAAATCAGTTGCTGAACAAGCTGAACTTCCGCAGCCCATGCTGCAAGCCATAGCAGCAGAGAAACCGCCAATACTGGCAACGCCATGAAATTTGGCACTGGCACCATTTGGCGTAATTGCATCCGACGTTGCCATACAAGATAGAGGCTGATAGGCAATATCAAAAACCCGTGCGTATAGGTTTCTGAGCGTATCCAGATCGAGACAATGGAAACGGCAGTTTCCCAATACAGGGCCAACGCTGCCAATAAAAGCAAAGCAAAAGCTAACAAAGCATTTCGCCAATGATAATGTTGGTAACGGAGATTCACTGCCTCAACAGACGCTTCCGTTGACGCAACATTGCCGCCAGTATTTTCTGCGGCATCCTGTGCTTGAGGGGTCATGCCACTCATGCATCGCCCACTTCAAGAGCGACGCTATCGGTATTTTCCAGCAATTGCTCTATCCGATTAAGATTACGAGCCCAATTATAATGAGTCGTAATACAAGAGCGCCCCGCCTTACCCAGTGCTTCACCGCTGTTCGAGGTCAACAATTCAATTGCCTTGCTTGCCATCAACTCAGGTTCATCAGCCCTCAACCTATCCAGAGCCGAACAAGTCACAATACCATCCAGCGCCGCAGAAGTTGCCAGCACTGGCTTTTCCATAGCCATTGCCTCCAACACCTTATTTTGTACGCCTCGCGCAATTCTTAACGGGGCAACGGCAGCTTGAGCATAAGCCAGATACGGGCGAATATCTTTTACCGAACCTGTGACATGAACACCCGCTTCCGCGCTCAGTTTTTTGACCACCTCGCCAGGACGCCCGCCTACAATATAAAACCGTGCATCCGGCACCTGCTTTAAAATAATTGGAAACACTGTCTGTACAAACCACACAACAGCATCGGCATTAGCCCAATAATCCATCGCTCCCGTAAACACCAGCACCCGCTCTTCTGGTAAATAAGGGTTTTGCAGATTATGTTTTTGAGAAAAATAGTCGGCATCAACGCCGTTTTCCATAAAACCCACCCGGGAGGCACTTTCTGGTGCCAGCTTTTTAAACAGAGTCGATTCAGCCTGTGAAACAAAAATTGACGCATCAAATTGTCCAGCCACACGGCGCTCGAATTTCAGCAACGTTTTACTTTCGCGCTTGTACACCCAGCTCATGGGCCATTTTAACGACTCACTGTATTGTTTCCATTTATCGGAATCGATATCGACAAAATCGACCACGCGACGAGTATGGCTGACATTTTCCCCTAACAGGTATTGACACATAGTTGAAGAAAAAACCAGCACCCTGCTTATGGAATGCTCATGTAACGTGGCATCCACCCACTTACGCATACGCGCATTCCGGTAATACGGCACAGTCAACGCTTCGCCTGTCAAAAACCCCTGGGTACTGCGCAGCTTAGCGATAAGTGGATTTAATCCCACATAGCAAGTCTGCGCACAAATCTTGTCCAGCTCAGCCACATATTGCCAATCAACGGGGTCATCCACAAATGTACCAAGATGTACCCGATAATCTTTGACCAACTGTTTAAGCAGATTAAACGAGCGGATTTTATCGCCCTTGTTGGGCGGATAGGGAATACGATGTGTGAGAAATAGCAGGTCTTCCATATTACCCACCCCGACAAATCATTCGATTTGCCACTAACCCAGAAATATCGATGTCTGTTACGGAGTCCATACGATCAGAAATCATAATCTCATGAAGAAATGTACGTCTGAAAGTGCTTTTAAGTATTCCGATCATCGACCAGCCTCATGCCCTGCGCCAGAAGCGAGAACAAAAAAATAATGCTAAAAAGATTTCCCCACATGGACAAGCGAACATCGCAGCGACATATCACTGACATGCTATATCCGCTTTCTGCACAAAACGTAAACCGACTATCCTGAAATCCGCAATTGAATGACTCATCAAGAGTGCGTTGAATATTGTGGCTGACACCGATAATAATCGGTGCTTTGATGCATTTTAAGGAAATGCACAGACACACGCAATTTTATCAAGGAATATCCAAAATTTTCCGCCAGACCGAAAATATGCCTGCCTATTCTTCAATTTTTTGTGCGAACCGCTCTAAAACCTAATGTAATATCTCACTATAAATACATAATATATTGAACTTAAAAGAATAAATATCAATTTCTAACTCGGCATACCCTCTCACACCCGAACGAATCAATGCCTGCAAACCATCGGGAACAATACTCTCGCGTCGAAGCACGCTACACTCAGAATGCTGACAGCCCAACTAAACCCGGTAATATCACACTAAAAGAGTACTGGCTTTTCGGCGCGAGAAAAATATCCGGAAAAACCACATCAATTCACTGATGCCACGCATCTCCAAAAGATTACATGCAATACTCACAAGGCACTGTTTTTTATGCTATTTTTCTTTCTGCCCAAAGAAGAAAGCTTTTCTAAAGCCAACATCAAAACGGTAAACCTATCATTAATCTGTTCAATCTACACCGAATGTCTATGGCACAGAATCCAAAAATCTTTTATCTTTCGCACCATAATCACTCTCGCTGCGATTCAATGAACTCATTTAGCTTAAAAAACACCCACCACGTAATATGACAACCAACAATACCGCCCAAGCAACAGGTACCTTACAAACCGCTGTGCGTTCTTCCCAACAAATCACCGATGCATATGCCTACTGTCAGCAAATAGTGCGCAGCCATTATGAAAATTTTCCGGTGGCCTCATTTATTCTGCCCAAACACTTACGCCAGCCCATTAGCGTAATTTACGCCTTCGCACGTACTGCCGATGACTTTGCCGATGAAGGTGATTGGGACACCGAAACCAGGCTTATCAATCTCGGGCAATACGATAAATATTTAGCCACCATCGCCGATGGTGGCGCGGTAGATAACCCCATTTTTATCGCACTCGCTGATGTCATCGAAAAACACCACTTACCGTTACAACTGTTTCACGACTTGATCACTGCGTTTCGGCAAGATGTTAGCAAAACACGTTTTACGGACATTGATGATGTATGGGACTACTGCCGTTATTCTGCCAACCCGGTGGGCCGCCTACTCTTGTATTTAATGGATGCTGCCACCACGGATAATCTTGAACACTCCGACGCGGTTTGCAGTGCTTTGCAACTCATCAATTTTTTACAGGATATTGAGCAAGACTTTGTGGAAAATAACCGCATTTATTTACCACAAGCCGATTTACAGCGGTTCAGTGTCAGCGAAGAACATTTTCGCACACAACTCAGTGACGATGCTTTTGCGCAATTACTACAACAACAAATAGCCTATGCACGCGAAAAAATGTTATTCGGCAAACCTTTAGGGCGTGCGGTAAAAGGCCGTTTTGGCTTCCAATTGCGCTTAATGATTAACGGCGGTCTACGTATTTTGGAATTATTGGAACACCAACAAGGAAACCTGTTTTCACGACCTCGCTTAAGCAAACGCGACTGGCTATGGATGTTTTTTCGAGCCTTGTAATACCTGCTAACAACCGTTTATCTAATCTCATTGGTGCATACCCGGTTACGACCACTTTCTTTTGCCCGATACAAGGCCGTATCAGCACGTACAACAAATTGCTCAGTCGTTTCATTGTTGCAAAATGGGGCGACACCCACCGATACAGTTACTCGTCCTACTTCTTTCCCGACCTTGCCAATATTCATTTTATGGTTACGTACCTGATTACAGATATTATCCGCAACACGTTCAGCGCCTTCCATGGGAGTTTCCGGCAACAACACGACAAATTCTTCACCACCGTAGCGAGCCAGTACATCTCCACCACGTACCACATCATTAATCGCATTTGCTACCTGCTTTAAAACAGCATCACCCACTACATGGCCAAATGTATCATTCACTTTTTTGAAATGATCAATATCCACCAACAACAAACACAACGCTTCATTACTGGCTTTAGCGTGGTCAAGCGCTGCAAGCAGCGAGATATCAAATGCACGGCGATTTTGGACCCCCGTTAGCGGATCTATCATAGATTCTTGTCGAACACGCCTGAACTCGGTGCGCAGATTAAATAAATCCGCGTTGGTTTTTGCCAGCTCCTCTTGCAGGCTACGACCAGCAGCCTGCATACGCACGGTCTCATTAATTAATCGGGTAACAATATCCACCGCACACGATGATTCATCATCCGTTAATTGTTGAGCAGCAGTTCCAAGGCATTCCTGATAGGCCTGTGATTCCTGGCCTGCTTTATCCAGTGAGCCTTGAGTAGAATCAACCATGCTGGACAAAGCTTTGCGTACATCTTGCAACGCAATTTCATCCGTATCACGGATAAAATCACGATACAGTGCATTCACTTGCACATCTGTCAGATGTTTGGCATTTTCACGTAACTGATCCAAAGCCTCACTCAATTGTGGATTTTGCCCAGCAACATATTCGTATAATACGGCATAATTAACTGGATTAGCTGGCAAAGCAAATTGACTTGCCAACGGTAAAGCGGCTCGTGCGATTTGTGTGGCCTCCTCCAGACTTTCCGAATATTCAATACTCACGGTATATAGTGCCCCTCTCTTATTGTTATGTAATATTTATCGTTATGTAGTATTTTTCTTACACAATAATCGGCAACTATTTCGATATATTTAATCTGAAACCTCCCAGGGAAATTGCACCGAAATCTAGCCAATAAACGCGCTTGCAAAATGCAAGAAATTGATTCGTAGAATGAATATCGACATAGTGTCGGGCGACACTTTCCTGATAGAAGATGGAAAATTTACGTTTTTCATCTTTTACTTCTTCGTTATACTGTGACTCATTTCATAGAAATTTTTCTCGATATTTATAGACTCAACACTAAAGGGCACAACGGCAACTCCTCCCTCTCAAGCAGTATGCCGTTGCATTCTCCTCTTTTTGGGCCGCGTACCTCCATAGCGCGGCCTTTTTTTACCTTCATTTTTGTATGGTTACATTCCGTGAAACAACCCAAACATTACACCTTACGCATACCCGCATTCTGTTAAGGCCATATTTTGATTGTGGATTATTTCAGGTTGATTAGAATGTGGGCGCTCTACCATGTGATAATGATGGGATCCATTTCGATAGATAGAGCACTCGCATGAACGAACCGTTGACGCTACTGGGAAACCGTAGCCCTGAAACTTTTCTTGCCGAATACTGGCAAAAACAACCTTTATTGATTCGTAGTGCATTACCAGGCTTTACATCACCTATTTCACCTGAGGAGCTGGCTGGTCTCTGCTGTGAATCCGAAGTAGAGTCCCGGCTGGTTCTGGAACAGGCAGGTTCCACACCGTGGACTGTGGAATACGGCCCCATCGCCGAAAACCGTTTTTCCACGTTGCCGGATACACACTGGACACTTTTAGTACAGGAGTGTAATCGTTATGTACCCGAGCTAGCGGAACTGCGTGAACAATTTACATTCATTCCCAACTGGCGTATCGACGATGTCATGGCCAGCTACGCACCAACACACGGTTCTGTAGGGCCACATACCGATCAATACGATGTTTTCCTAATCCAGGCTCACGGCACACGCCGCTGGCAGATCAGCACCAATCCCGTTCCCGACGATAATTTTCTGCCAGATATTGATTTGTGCATCATGCGCGAATTCACCGCTACGGAAGAATGGATACTGCACCCTGGTGATATGCTCTACCTGCCACCGGGAATTGCCCACCATGGCGTTGCACTGGACGACTGCATTACCCTCTCTGTCGGTTTTCGTGCCCCCAGCCATGCCGAGCTATTGAATAGTTTCGCAGACCATATGGCCTCACAATTTGCCCACACGCAACGCTTTGCCGACCCGGCACTCCTTCTGCAACAACATTCCGGCGAAATATCCAGTAATGCTCTTACTCAGGTACAGAATATCCTGCAAAAAGTACTGACCGACAATGCTTGTATTGACCAGTGGTTTGGCAAATTCATCACCGAAGCAAAACACGAACATGAGCGGGAAGAAATCGAAACCCTCGATGAATCAGAATTTCTGCAAACCTTTGTAAAAAATGGCACACTACATCGTCGCGAGCAGGTACGATTTGCCTTCATCGCAAACGATAGTGCATTATTCGTCGATGGCCAACGCTATACTTTACCCGCAGAGCTGGCCTTCGCTGCTCCTCTGCTTTGTAATCAAAGTCAGTGGTCATATGCACAACTTCAAGACACATTAACACAACCCGGTTTTGCAAAATTACTCACAACGTTGTACAACCAAACCTATGTCCACTTTATCTAAACCCACCGACAGCAAACCATTTAAAACCCAGCGCGTCACTTGGCAAAATGCTGAGGCCGAACTGCGTATCTTGCGTGAATTTGTATTCATTAAAGAGCAAAATGTCCCCCTTGAGCTGGAATGGGACGGTAAGGATGAAAATGCCATTCATGTGCTGGCCCGTGATGAAAAAGGACGCGGTATTGGTACCGCACGCATGACGATGGATGGACATATTGGGCGCATGGCCGTATTACGCACCTGGCGTCGGCGTGGCGTCGGTAGTGAAATGCTCATCGCACTGATTACCATTGCACGCGCACGACAACTGCCGCGCGTGAAACTCGATGCGCAAACGCACGCGGTCGATTTTTATCTGCGCCACGATTTTGTAGCACAGGGTGAAATTTTCATGGACGCCAATATCCCTCACCAGCACATGACACGTAACCTGCCATCACTGGATGTGAACATCAACATCAACGACCTGCCAAAGCAGGTTTTAGGTGAAACACGGGGTTATATTGACCTCAAAGGGCTGGAAGACAATAAACAGGCTGCCATACATATGGTGACACAAGGGCGACGGTCATTAAATCTGTTCACCCCTAATCTCGATCCTCGGATTTTTGACAATGTGGATTTTATTAACGCCGTCAAAAAACTGGCCATTCATAACTCACGCTCCAAAGTCAACATTTTGATACTGGATCCTTCCGAAGTCGTCTCGCACGGTCACCGTATCGTAGAACTGGCACGGCGTATCAGCAGCCGTATTTTCATTCACCGCGCGGATGAAGAAGACCAGACTACTGTAAATACCTTTATGATTGTCGATGATGTGGGCATCATTCGTCGCGCGCACAATGATCGTTTTGAAGGCATGGCAGAATTCAACAACCCGGCTGAAGCACGATTGTTACTCAAAACCTTTAATGAAGCCTGGGAACGCAGTCAACCAGAACCTGAACTGCGACGTTTGTATCTATAACGGTTACTATACTCATGGCGATTGAGATTCAGGTACCACTGCACGCCCTCTTTATCTCATGGCTGCGTTGTTGTCCTCGCAATAGAACGACTATTTACTTGTCATTTCGCCTCGCCATGAAATAAATATGACACACATTGACACCTAAACCTCAAACACCACGAGCATATGAAAAAAATATTTTTTTATGGCATATTGTTTGCCAGCATTTCATCAAACATTGCGCTTGCACTAGGCAACCACCCCGAAGCTGGTGCCTGTTCCTTAAACAAGCCTCATTTTGCGATTTGCACCCATAGCCTACATAACCTGGAAGGCTGGTTCAGCAAAAGCTGTTACGCAGACCGGGCATTAGCGCAGCATGATGCGGAAGAACACGCCAAAAAACATCATCAAGGAAATATGCGCTGGACAGGGGTTAATCAATTTCGTTAGGCGGTACATCCAGCCGCTCGCTTTGTTGCAATGCCCATAATTTTGCATAAACACCCATTTGTGACAGCAAAAGAGTGTGGCTCCCCTGTTCAACAATTTTACCGGCCTCCATTACCAGTATTTGATCCGCATCGACAATGGTTGATAACCGATGAGCAATCACTAATGTCGTGTGATCAACACTGGCGACTTTCAGTGCGCTGAGAATAGCCTGTTCAGATTTACTGTCCAGTGCTGATGTCGCTTCGTCAAAAACCAGAATGCGTGGCCGCTTGAGAATCGCACGGGCAATAGCCACTCGCTGTTTTTCACCACCCGATAATTTCAGGCCACGCTCACCGACGACGGTGTTATAACCTTCCGGCAGGCTTTGCACAAAATCATGCAGCTGTGCCAGTTTTGCCGCAGCGATGACCTCCTCCTGCGTTGCATCCAGCCGTGCATAAGCCAAATTGTATTGCAGGCTTTCATTAAACAATACCGTATCCTGTGGCACTATGCCGATAGCGGCACGTAAACTGGCTTGTGTCACTTTGCTGATATCCTGCCCATCAATGAGCACCCGGCCCTGCCCTACATCATAAAAACGAAACAATAAACGTGCCAACGTTGATTTACCAGCACCACTGGCACCCACCACCGCCACTTTTTCACCCGGTGCAATGGTAAAATCAATATCATGTAAAATGGGCCGGTCATCCTGATAAGCAAATGCCACATGCTCAAAACGAATTTTACCCTGAGTGACATTCAGCGATTGTGCATCAGGTCGATCCTGTATTTCCGGCACTTCATCCAGCAGTTTTATCAACTGATCCATATCAGTCAATGAATGTTTCATCTGTCGATAAACCATGCCAAGAAAGCCCAGAGGAATAAACAATTGCAGCAGAAAGGCATTCACCAACACAAAATCACCGATACTCATGTTGCCATTGCGTACTTCGTCAGCGGCAAAAAACATAATTAATGTGACAGACACTCCGATAATTGCAGCCTGACCAAAATTCAGCAGTGACATCGATGACTGGCTTATAACCGCATTATCTTCCCACTTACCCAGCGTATTGTCACAACGGGCCAACTCAACCTTTTCATTGCCAAAGTATTTAACCGTTTCATAATTGATCAGGCTTTCGATGGCTTCATTATTGGCCTGGGATTCATAACGATTCATCGCCAGCCGATATTCCATACGCCAGTTGATTACCGCGAAAGTAAACGCAACGTAAACGGCAACACTACCAAAAATAATAAACGTGAAAACCACATCGTATTGAATCAGCAAAATACCAGCCACCAGAAAAAATTCCACCATAATGGGCAAAATGCTGAAAGTGAAATAGTTAAGCAAGGTACTGAGACTGGCAGCACCACGCGCAAGGTCACGACTAATGGCACCTGTTTTTCGCTCCAAATGAAAACGCAGCGCCAGTTTGTGCAGGTGTTCAAGCGTGCGCACCGTCAACCGCCGCATGGCGCGATAACGCACACGGGTAAACAAGACATCACGCAACTCATTGAACAACGATGCACTGAGTCGCAATGCACCATAAGCCAACAGTAAAGCCACAGGCAGTGCCACCAACACATCGACCTTAACGCCCAGCCCATCCACCAGCTCTTTCAGAATCAATGGCACCCCCACATTGGCCACCTTGGCCAGTATCAGACTGCTAAGTGCCAGTAACACCCGGCCCCGGTATTCCCACAAATAAGGCATCAAGGCACGAATGTTAGCCCAGTCTTTTCGGTTATCGGCAGGCGCGTCAGTGTAACGATAGGGTGCAGACATAATAAGTACAAAAAATTCCAGAATAAATGGCTATGTATAAAATGTAGATCACTTAGGGCTGCCCATAATAGCGAAAATAAAACAGATAGCGCACGTCAGCCATGCATTGATTCAACCTTCACCTCACCCACAGCATGTTTTAACACTCAATATTTAATGATCAATATTTATAAAGTTACGAACAAAACAACCGCTATTTTTTCTGTCCGCCGTAACTCGACTAACAAATTCGCAGATATTGAGAACATCATGGGCATCCTCAAACCCACTGACACCAGAAAACTGATGATAAGAGCATGAAAAGCAAGGAATAAACCAAGATGGAATTGTCTCACATCTTTCGCAAAACGGATACTGCAACCAAAAAATACAGCATCGCAGCCAACCTCCTCCCTGCGCAATATCTATTATCGCGCACAATGCCGACAATCACACAAAGGGAGTTTCATGGTTCATTAACCCTTCTAAATTTTGCCGCAGACATGAAAGGTCAATTTCATTTCACAAAACATCAATGAGCATCACTATGATAAATATTCTGACCAAAGCACTGTCACATGTTGGCTGGCGAAAAAAAATACTGGGTTATTCCGCTCTGTATATCGCATTGGTATTAAGTATCGGGGCATTTGGCTCTTTCACTATCTACCAGCAAAACCAGTCAATGGTCAACATTATCCAGGTGTCGCAACAAAAAGTGAATGGCGTGGCCAATGCCCGTGTTGCTGTCGTGGAAATGGAGCGAGGCTTAGCCAACGTGATCGCCACAGAAGAGCGCACCAAAATTCGTAAACAGGCAGTGGCTGCCATTCGTTCACTTTCTTTATTAGATGAACAGATTCAAACGCTGGCTGAAACGTTGAAAGGCAATAAGGAAGTCAAAGAAATTTCTGAGTTAATCCATCGCATGCGCCCTATTCAATTGCAAGTTATCAGGGAAGCCAGAAAAAACAATGATACTGCTGCTATCGAAAAAATGCAGTCTATCACCAGTGACGCCCAGAAAGTGAATGAATTGTCACAGCAATTGGTTGAAAAAGAACGTAACCAGTTAATTCTAGAACAGGATACATTGATCCAACAAGGTTACCGTGCCATTACCATCATGATATGGGTCGTGGGTATTGGTTTATTGCTTGGCATAGTCACCAGCTTGTTTGCCGCTTATCTCGTCACCCGACCATTAAGCATGGTTGAAAATGCAATGACCAGCCTTGCTAATGGACATTTGAATATCGAACTTGGAGACGCAGGTACCGATGAGATAGGACGTACTGTGAAAGCAATGTCCATCACAATAAGCAATTTACACGATATTATTTCAGAAATTCATTCCGGATCAGAGTTGCTCAGTGAACATTCTTCACAAATCGGAAAAACCGCTGAAATAGTCAGTGTTGTGTCAATAAAACTTCACGATGGCATCGAAGCCATTAAGGGAGACACGCAAATAGTACACTCCGTCACCGATGACGTCGCAGAGCGCCTCCGCCAAGCAACAGAAGGTGCCGATATCACTTCAGCAGCCACCAAAAAATCCGCACAACAAATGCTAAGCACGGTAAAAGAGTTTCAACGCTTTCAAAATAACATGGAAAATACCGCCGACGTTACCCGCAGGTTATCCGTTGCAGCGGATCAAGTCACCAGTATCACCGATACCATTCGTGACATTTCTTCACAAACCAATTTACTGGCCTTGAATGCCGCCATTGAAGCCGCCCGTGCAGGTGATCAGGGACGAGGGTTTGCGGTGGTCGCGGATGAGGTGCGCCAATTAGCCAAACGTACAGAAGATGCCACCACAGAAATATCCACACTGGTTGAAGAAATATCAGCCAGTGTCGGCACAACTGTTCATGCGCTTGAAACCAGCGTTTCCGACGCAAAAGATAATATTGATAAGCTGACAGGGCTGGCCGATGAAGCCACCATTAGCAGTGAGCGTGTACAGGAAATGCGCACTCACATGACAGAAGTCGAAGGGCTTATGTCATCACAAACCCAGGCGGTAGAAGGTATTACCTCATCAGTGTCCACATTATTTGATGTTTCTGTGGATGCGAACCAAGAAACTGAACAACTGCATCAGCTTTCCAAAAACCTTGATAAAGCATCATCAGACCTTAGCAGTGTTGTTGACCGGTTTACACTTTAACCATATTTAGTTTAGTCATTTAATGGAGATAACCATGTATAGGAAATTATTACCCAATAACTTCGGTCAAAAAATTCTTTTGGCGACATGTTTATGCCTTATTGGTACATCGGCATTAGCCGCTGATTTAAGTCATTACCTTCGCCCTGTAGAAATTCCACAGCCAGACAATAACCGCATAACACCGCAGCGTGTGGAATTAGGTAAGATGTTATTTTTTGATCCCCGTCTTTCTGGCTCCAACTGGATAAGTTGTGCAACATGCCATAACCCAGGACTTGGGTGGTCTGATGCATTACCCACGGCTATTGGTCACGGCCAAAAAATATTACATCGCTCTACACCCACCATACTCAATACTGCTTACCAACCTTTGCAACTTTGGGATGGCCGCGCACGATCCCTGGAAAAACAAGCATTAGGCCCCATTGAAGACGCTGGTGAAATGGCGCAAAGCATACATAAATCAGTGGACAAATCAGGTAATTTAATCGATGAATTAAAAGCTTTGAAAGGTTATCGTGATACCTTTGAAGCGGCTTACCCAGGGGAAGGTATTACTAAAAAGACCATCGCCAAAGCCCTGTCCAGCTTTCAGCGTACTATCGTCTCATCTGACGCAGCTTTCGACCGCTGGATAAAGGGTGACAAAAAAGCCATGAGTAAATCCGCCTTGCGTGGTTTCAAGTTATTCGAAGGCAAGGCTAATTGCGTGAAGTGCCATAGTAATTTTAACTTCACCGACAATGGCTTTCATAACATCGGCCTGGAAGATGCAACCGATGCAGGACGTTATGCCATTCGCAAAGTAAATATTTTGATCGGCGCATTCAAAACACCTACGTTGCGTGACATCGCTTTAACCGCACCTTATATGCACAATGGTGCCTATGCAACATTGGAAGAAGTGGTTGAACACTACAATCTCGGTGGCATCAGTAAAGCAAACCTCTCACCCAATATCAAAAAGCTGAATCTTAGCAAAAAAGAAAAGGCTGACTTGGTGATTTTTATGAAATCACTAACAGGAAAACCCATTCCTGTTATTTACCCTATGCTACCGGTTGAATAAAGCCAAAAACACAACGAGGAAATCATGATGAAACAGAAATACTTATTTAGCATTGCACTTGTCGGTCTGACAACCCTTTTTTCCACCATGACATTTGCTGAAGAACATGTAGTGGCCCAACATAGCAAAAGCTTCCAAATAGACGGTAAAAAAATTGAAACGATGACGGTCAAAATAGGTGATGTTATTCGCTTTAAAAATGAAGACCCTTTTTTCCATAATATTTTTTCTCTATCAGATCTGAAAACGTTTGACTTGGGTTCTTTCCCCAAAGGTCAATCAAAAACGGTGACATTTGACAAAGCAGGAATGGCCGAAGTTGAGTGTGCAATTCATCCCGAAATGTATATGGAGGTCAGTGTACAATGAAGATAATATCAGCCAGGATGGCAATCACACTGTTCCTGCTTTTCACTGCCATACTCCTCACACCTGTATTTGCAGATGATCGCACTGAGGTCAATGCCGAGTTATCCAAGCCAGCCATACGTGGTGGCATTGTATTCAAAAATTACTGCAAGTTATGCCATGGAGAAAAAGCGGATGGCATGGCACGCGCAGCCAAACTTTATGGCGTTCGGAATCTCACAATAGCACCAGCCGATCCTGATTATTATTTCAAAGTCATTCGTGGCGGTGGAGCGGTGGTAGGCAAGTCAGAATTCATGCCGCCCTGGGAACATGAGCTTTCTGAAGAACAAATTAACGATGTTGTTGCCTACCTTAAAATAGTAACCAGTGTTGCAAAACGTGGGGAAGTTGTCTTCAAAACCAACTGTATTCTTTGTCACGGCATCCAAGCTGACGGCAAAGGTCGTGCAGCAAAATTGTACGACCCACCACCCGCTAATCTGACCAAAAGCGATAAAAATGATGACTACAAAACCATGATTGTGACTTATGGGGGACAGGCTATGGGGCGCTCACAATTTATGCCACCCTGGGGGGGGCAGCTTTCCGAACAAGAAATCAATGATGTAGTGGCTTATTTACGCACTGTCATCCAGTGATGAATAAACTCACATTAACCGCAACGGGTGCGAAGGTACGCAAAGACAAGAATCGCTTCCCTTTGGTTATTCTTTGCGTCCTTTGCGGTTAATCAACCTGGCTTCAACTAATTAATTCCAGCTCAAGAACGAATCTGTCGCACATCCACCTTGGCCAGCAACCAGCCCCCGATTAAAAATAACACGACCACTGATAACATTCCCCAGCGGTGGCTGCCAGAAGCCAAGCTGACTACACCAACCAGCAACGGCCCCAGCACGGCAGCAAATTTCCCTAACATATTGTAAAAACCGAAAAACTCAGCGGACTTGTCTGGCGGAATCATCCGTGCATACAGTGAGCGACTCAGCGCTTGCACTCCGCCCTGCACCAAACCAATAACCACTGCCAGGGCATAAAATTCTGCGCTGCTCTCCATGAAAAAGGCACCAATCACCGCCAACACATATACGCCCAACGCAAAAAAGATGCCTTTTTTTGCCCCCAGCCCTTCTGCACCCATTTTGGCTGCAAGAAAACCGAATAACAACGTCGCTGGCAAACCCACAAACTGGGTAATCAACAAAGCGGTAATCAAACTCTCCTGCTGCAAACCAATGGAAAGTCCATAGTCCACAGCCATGCGTATCACAGTATCTACACCATCAATATAAAACCAATATGCCAACAAAAAAATGACGACGACACGCATTTGTCGCAAATGATGAAAAGTATCCAGTAATTGTGTATAACCGGCCCGTACCACAGCCCAGCCGGAAACCCGCTGTACGGGTGGTGTTTCTTTCACCAGCAGTAACAACGGCAAGGAAAACACCGCCCACCAGACAGCAACACTGATAAACGACAGGCGCACCGCCTCTGTCGCATTTTCCAGACCAAAGCTTTCCGGAGACAAGCTCATGGCCACATTCACGGAAAATAACAGACCGCCACCCAGATAACCCAGCGCGTACCCTAGAGCCGAAATGAAATCCCATTGTGATTTTTTCGCTACGCTGACCAGCAAAGCATCATAAAAAATATTTGCACCCATAAAACCAATGGTCGCGGTAACAAACAACACCAGCGCCATCAGCCATTCACCCTGCTCCACACCATAAAGCGCCGCCGTCGCCACCATGCCCGTCGCCGCGAACAAAAACAAAAATCGCCGACGCAAGCCTCCTCTATCCGCAATCGCGCCCAACAATGGTGCCAGCAGCACAATGAACAAACTCGCCAGTGCATTACCGACCCCCAGATGAAAGGTACTCTCCGTACTGGCAACGCCCACGCTCCAGTATTGCTTGAAGAAAATCGGGAAAAATCCCGCCATCACTGTGGTGGCAAAAGCGGAATTAGCCCAATCATAAAGCGCCCAAGCGACGATACTTTGGTTAAGTGTGCGTTTATTCGTCGTGGATTTTTTTTTCAAGAACATAGACATGGATTTTTTTGTTTGGCAGATTGTCTATCAGACACGATAAAATAGAAACTCTCAATGAAGTATCATTACAAAAATAATGGATAATTTACGCAACAAATTGCTGGCGTTGGACGGCAAAAGTTACAAGGCATACAAGACCATTGCCGGAATCTACACTTTCCCGACCTTTACTCTCAGTATCGACCACGTACAAGGCGACCCTTTTGCCACGCCTTCGCATATTAGTGTATCCATTGATACCTTCAAAGCCGCATTTCCGAACGAATTGTGGCAAACCGAGGTGCGTCGCATCGCATTGGAGGATTTTCTCGGTCGTGCCATCCAGCGCGCCATTGATCATTTTGTCAAAGGCCACCGGGGCAGTGGCGGTAGTGGCGAATTTCATATATCCACCAGTGGACAGCAAGTGTTGGTACGCAATGCAGTACTCGTGAATGCGGACACAATCGAGGCACGACTCACCTTGGGCCTACCTGCACAGGGGCGACGTGCCGCCGGGCGGGAAGCCATCACCATGTTCATCGACGAATTGCCCAACGTTATCAATACTGCATTGCATTATCAAAAGCTCGACAGCAAGAAAATCCGCCAACATGTACATAGCGTGGAAGATCAGCACGCTCTGCGCCGCTCGTTACACGATGCCGGGCTGGTAGCCTTTGTTGCTGATGGAGCATTGCTGCCCCGTGCCAGCGGTGTGGATGATCGCCCGCTGCCCAAAAATGCACTACCGTTTAAGGCTCCTGAATCATTGGCGCGTACCGTAATACTGCCCAACGCGGGTGAAATACGTGGCCTTGGCATTACACACGGCATCACCCTCATTGTCGGCGGCGGTTTTCATGGTAAATCCACCCTGCTGCACGCACTGGAACGTGGCGTGTACAATCATATTCTCGGAGATGGCCGCGAGCGTGTGGCAACAATTGAAAGTGCCGTGAAAGTACGTGCCGAAGATGGTCGCGCCATTTCACGGGTCAACATCAGTCCCTTTATCGACCACCTACCCTTCGGTCGTAGCACGGCGCCATTCTCCACGGAAAATGCCAGTGGCAGCACCTCTCAGGCCGCCAATATCATCGAAGCACTGGAATGCAATGCACGACTGTTGCTTATCGACGAAGACACTTCGGCGACTAATTTCATGATTCGTGATGAACGCATGCAGGCATTAGTGGCAGATGATAAAGAACCCATTACCCCTCTGGTTCATCGGGTGCGTGATTTGTACCAGCAATGCGGCGTATCTTCAGTGATTGTAATGGGGGGTTCTGGCGATTATTTTGATGTCGCTGACACAGTAATTATGCTCGATGCCTACCAGCCGCATAACGTTACCGAACAAGCCCAGGCGCTGGCGCGGCCTATCATTACCGACACAAAACCTTATAAAGCATTTAACGAACCCGTTAGCCGATGTCCTGATGCCGATGCACTCAACCCCGCGCGTGGTCAGCATGACATCAAAATCAATACGCGCGGAGTGAATGATTTATGGTATGGCGAACATCGCATTGATCTTTCACAGGTCGAACAACTGATCGACATCGGTCAAACTCGCAGCATTGGTTTAATGATTTATTATTTTACACAACATTATACCACCACGAGTGAAAACCTGCTGCAAGGATTACAAAAAGTAATGGCTGATGCGCAACAACACGGGCTCGATCTTTTCACTCCTTACAAAACGGGTGACTTGGCTCTACCCCGATTACATGAACTGGCGGCAGCGATCAACCGCATCCGCGAAGGCCAATGGCAATGAATCAAAAATAAAATTTGTGACAAAGAAACATGAAGCGCTCTAAAAAAACACGGTATTAGTACACCAACATCAGGAAATCAAACTCATGCGTTCATCCATTATCAGTTTAGTCCTTGCTGCAATTATTGGCATCATCATTGGCGTGTTACTACAATCACCTGATGATGGCATACCAACAAAACCGGCACCGGTTACAGCAACGCAAAATGCAACCACACCAACCATTTCCCTAGAAACCAGAGACACTGACCTCAACAGAATTGCACAGCAACTCCAACACGAAATAGCGGCCCGTAAAACCCTGCAAACCCAGGTTGCAAAACTGGATGAAAAAATCGCCTTACTCGAAGAAAGGCAAAACAATTCCAGCACAACAACACCCTCCCATAACACAACATCCCTCTCTCGCACAAACACTGGCTGGTTCAACCAACAAGCATTAATCGATGCCGGCATGGATGTTACCGAGGCGCAACAATTAAAAGAACGTTTTGAGAAACAAGAGTTGGAAACCCTTTATCTACGTGATAAAGCTGTGCGAGAAGGCTGGTTTGGCAATTCCCGCTACCGTGAAGAGCTGACAAAACTGGAAGCACAAACCGGCAACCTGAAAGAAGAACTTGACGAAGAAAGCTATGCGGCCTATTTATTTGCCAGCGGCCAGCCCAATCGGGTATCCGTACAAAGTGTGCTGACCGGTTCCTCCGCAGATAATTCAGGAATACTGCCCGGCGACCACATTTTACGTTACGACAACCAAAGAATTTACAATTGGCGAGACCTGCGCAACGCCACTACCCAGGGAGACATCAATGAAACAATCACCATTGAAGTCACGCGAGACAATAAGCCTATCGAACTTTACCTGCAACGTGGCCCTCTCGGCATTCGCATGAACCCCGTCAGCATTGCTCCCTAGAACGCCTTCAATATGACGCTAAAAAAAAGGCGGCCAAATGGCCGCCTGAATAATTCACTCGTTAATGACGAGTTTTACTTTATAGTGTTTCAAACGTGCCATCAATGTAGGTGATTTTTGTCAAGCCACTTTCCAGCTCAGTAATGCTGCCATAAATTTGACCATTGTATTCAATGTCACCTGTTGATATATCAAAATCCCCACCAACAATGCTCATGGTAACGCCATCCTGGTTGGTAATAGTCATACTACCCGTTGAAGAATTATCGGTAAAAGCACCAGCAATAACAATCTGTCTTGCATCATAAATAATAGTGATCGTCGCTGTGCCCGTCTCAAAATCTGCCCGATTGCCACTGATGTTGACCGAAGCCTCTGGCAAACCATCCAGCTGCAATACAAAGTTAAGACCAATCGTTCCCATCAGCCAATTATCAATGTTTTCCAGCACAAAACCGTCACTGGTATTCAGACCTCCAACAGGTGTAAAGGTATCAGCATTGCTGATATTAGCCGTAAAACTGGCCGTAAAGCTATTACCAACAGTATCGCTGACACTACCCGTCAAAATCAGAACACTGGGTGTAAACCAGGTTATTAGACCTGTTGACGCATCTTTAATCGGGTTGACCAGTGTAGCTGACAATGCACCCTCAAAAATCACCGATGAGGGCAGTGGCACACCAAAATTATCCTGCTTCTGCACCAACACTACATTCAGACTGACAGAACCGTCCGAAATATCTGGCATATCAGCAGCACCCATACCTATTGTCTCATAATCAACGAAATACGGTGTAGCTAGAGCTGCCACAACAATACCATTTTCAATAGTGAGATCAGTGGATGCATTTATAAATGTTGCCGAACTGATAACAACGGTAAGGCTAGAATCCTCCGTTGATTGATCATTTGGCAATTGCACATTCAAGTTAACGGTAACGCCATCAATAACACCATTGATGATGGTTACCACGCCTCCTGAATATACGATACTACCTGACTCAAATTGTGGATCTCCCGGTGCTCCCACGACATAATCACCACCTGCAAGATCAGTGGCATCTGTTGTGGTGAGGCGCATGAATATTGCCTCAATCGTACTGACGAAGGCAGGATCAACCATTAATGATACGCTGGAATCAGCAGCCGTGGATGCCAAGTCCACTTGCATCTCAAAAGCATCACCTTTAACTCGGGTCTCCTCTTCGATAACGGTGCCCCAAGTACGTACATCGTTGACGAATGCCTTGACCTTGGCCAATGCAGTATCGCCTACAACGAGACCCGGTTGTGGATCAACAATGCCGCCACTGGCATCATCAACGCTCGCTTGCACCAATATAAGAGCACCTGAAGTGTCTGCGATATTCATTTGAACAAGAACATCTGTGGCACCATCAATAATTTCCTGCAAGGAAATCGTGCTGTCATCCATAGCAGTCCCTGTATCGTCAGCGATAATAGTGCCATCACTGAATGAATTCCACAGGGTTGCAAGAGCATCATTGATGTTCGGGTTGCCCTCGCTTGTATCCGCCAAGGTAGCAATAGCAGCCGAAAAAGCAGCATAGGCAACCCTGGTTGCACTGCCCCCATCCATTAGTGCATCTGCATCAGTAATGTCCAACGGCTGAGTATTGAGAATATCAATCCCTCCCAACAGGTTGGACACTTCGGAGTTGGCGCTAAAAATTTCATCAGCAGTCAGCGAACCCGCCGCCAGGGCACGCTTGGCAGCCATGTCCGTATAAGGCGTAACGTTGGCACTGATGTTGTCATCGGTGACTGCCTCAGCAACTAGCGCCACCATTGTCAGATTGCCAGGTTTATACCATTCACTAAAATCGATACTGTTATCACTATCCGCAATATTGTCCGTGCGTGTACCACATCCTACAGGCACATCACATTTCATTTGAGTATCTGCATCCGCATTAATAGTGACCCGGATGGGGCCACCCGTATAGTCATCATCTATCGCCAAAGTGTAACTGCCGTCAGTAGCGGTAGTCGTATCGCCAACTTGAGCAATAACAGTACCGCTGGCATTCAGTTCTTCGGCCACCACATTGCCACCACTGATAATACCCTTTGCCGCAGTACCACCAAGAGTGACATTATTAACACTTGAACCCGGAGTCGATGCCGGATCACTTCCAACGCCTTCACCACAACCAACCAGTGTGACAACAGCAACACCTATAAATCCACCTACTATTGTTGTTTTCAAATTCATAGTTACCACTCCATATGTAAGGTATTATTAGGTACTCTAAAAATCCCCAGCAAAATACATGCGGCCTTATACAACCACTACTTTTACGTGGAAGCTACAGACACAGCTGTAGAGTTTATGATAAAAATCCAAAGTTACGACGAACGACAGATAAAAAAGGTTTCGTATTCGAAAGAGTCACATCGGCCACCTTTTTTATCTGTATTTTCGATATGCATATTGCGTCATTGTTTACAACACGCCATGCCGCCAGTCTATGATGAATGCAAGCGACGGTCTTTAAACAATCGAACCATTCGGTCGATAGATTGCCTTGCCCGCCTTTAGAAAAAAATGCATATCATCATTGATGAGCATAGAGAGAAACGACCGCACTGGGCTACGATAATACCCATCGTTTTCAATACATCCTGCATAAATTGACTGCTTCAGAAGGGATAGCATAGACATACTCCAGACACCTGGGTAATCATTTTCTGCATCCTACCGTTTTCCCGAGAAGATAGACCACGCTTTGCAATATTCATCAATTCGATATGCAATGTGATGCATAGAAAAATATAAAACTTGTGCTCTCTATGGTCTTTACGTGTATAAATTCCCATTGAGAACCGTCAGTGACAACGATCGTGAACGAGGAAATTTATTACAACCAATGCTCAACAGGTTCCAGTTTTTTCGATACGTTTATGCCCCAACCCCGTTCAGCCAATTCCACCTTCAGCCAGCCTGCCATTTTCAGTTGAATTAACATAAACGGGTACCAGACACCAGGGTAATAATTCATTTGAATAATGTAATGATGCAACCAACATTAACAATACAATCCCCCCTACGGATTGATTTTTGTCATTCGAGCCCAACGACGCATCGACACCAGTCATCCCTCCATTTTGGACTGGGGATCATTAGATATTTCAAGGAGGTTTTATGAAAACCATAAAATTAGTTATATTTTTATTATTATCAATTTCGATTATTGGCTGTTCTACTACAGGAGGAACAATCGGCGGTCTATTTCCTGCCCCTAAATTTACGAAAGGTAAAATCAATAACGACATTTACACTTCAAAAGATAAAGATTTTTCTGTTTCTATTCCACACAAAAAAGGAACCCGTGAATTTACTTATTTGCAAATCAAAGAACAGTATCGTAATACAGGCGCATATATCAATTTTGGCCCTGCTGCTCTGGATCAGTCTATTTACAGATTGGAAATTGGCAAAAAACTAACGCCTGAAAATAAAAATAACTTTGTACTGAGTGATGCTGTCGATGCAGTTATCGAAAGCTATTCAAAACAGTTGGAGGTCACTTATAAATCAAAACCTGAATTAGTTAAAAAAGAGAAAATATTAATTAATGGTTTCGAAAGCTACGCCGTAAATTTAACACAAAATGCTCCTAACCAAACATTAACACATGAAATAATCGTCACTGATTATCCAACAATGGCCGTAATATTCTGGGTTCAAGAATCATCGGCAAACTCATTCGGCGCATCGATAAATGCGCTTGAATTCGCTCAATCTTTCAAAGTGCTATGAAACTCCTGAATAAACTACCCCGCAGCAAACTATCTTTCTGGCGCTAAAACAAAAAGCCTGCGCTGTTCGTAGGGTGGCATTACCCACCATTTACCCAAATACTGCCAGTCGGTATTGATGAGCGGCACCCGCTAGCAGCAATAAAATTGAAGTGACATTCGCAGTAAGCTACGAGGAATTAAACCCCAGAAATTAAATCAAGCTTTCCTCTTGATTCCCATGCCCATATGGGAATCAGGAGGAAGCAACACCATGAGGTTCAATAAAACAAAGTCACAGTTTCAGGATGCGGCTATACCAACATGACACATAACACAGACAAGAAGCAGGCGCTAGAGCAATAATTCACTGAGCCAATGTAAATAATCAATATTAATGATACAGCTTGATCAATATATTAAAAATGCTTTTAGTCTTCGAGAATTTTATTCCCTGCTACTTGGATACTTCGTTAGATTCCTCCGGAGTGGTTTATTAAAACCAAGGTTACCTAGCATGGTTTTTTGTAAAAATTTCACACTATAAATATTCCTGAATCCACCAGAAACCACATCACCTGACAACATTTTTATAACAATGCCAACAACAACTATACATTCACCAATTATCATCTATAAATATTTCCAACCAGACAACAAATAACAAGTTCGGTTGCGTCAAATTAGGTCGTGATCCCAAAAGCAGGAAACACTATATCTTTCTGATCAATAATTAAATTGAGTAAACCCCCAGCTCTGCTGGGGTGACTCGCATAGGTTTTACCGAGACTACGGTAACGAGTACTTTCAAATCTCGACCAAGAGAAAAGGAAGTAAACCTATGCGAGATTATAAGAGTTTGTCCCATACACGCTGGGATTGTAAGTATCATATTGTTTTTATACCGAAGAAACGCAAGAAGCAGATTTATGGTGCGATTAGAAAGCACTTAGGTGAAATATTGCACGAACTGGCCAAGCGGAAAGGCGTGACGATTGAAGAAGGGCATTTGATGTCAGATCATATTCATATGTGCATTAGTATTCCACCAAAATACGCAGTTTCAAATGTTGTTGGTTATTTGAAAGGGAAAAGTGCGATATCGATTGCTCGGAAGTTTCAAGGGCGACAGAAGAATTTTACAGGCGAGCATTTTTGGGCGCGAGGTTATTTTGTCTCGACAGTTGGTTTAGATGAAGAAATGGTGATCGAGTATATCCGAAATCAGGAAAAGGTTGATGAGCAGCGGGATCAGCTTAGGCTTGGAATATAGGTGCGCCTTGGGCGCTTACTTTAGCCCTTTGAGGGCGTAATCTAATAAGCCTCCGGCTATGCCGGAGGTACTTAACT
>Ga0256839_1000787_pt1 | contig 40593 bp, 43 predicted proteins | sample 354166metaG_FD_185968 | JGI IMG/M metagenome (GOLD analysis project Ga0256839, IMG submission 185968) | Hydrothermal vent microbial communities from Mid Atlantic Ridge, Atlantic Ocean - 354-166 | ecosystem: Environmental > Aquatic > Marine > Hydrothermal vents | place: Atlantic Ocean: Mid...
TTGCTTTAGCTGAGTGAAAGGCTAACACGCGCTCATGCTCAATTAACCAATGATTAACTTTTGTTTTTAAAACGGGCTTATTATTGTTTGAACGATGCCCTTTACCATGAATAATCCTCACGCAGCAACCTTCAAATTGAACGGCTTCTTGTAAGTAATATAGCAAGATTTGTTTGGCTTGTTTGAGGTTGCAGCCATGTAGATCAAGCTCATCAGATATTCGGTAAGATCCTGTTCGGAGCTTTTTGAAAGCTGACTTTTGGATACCGCTGTGGCAAAAGCTAAGTATTTCTTCAGATTCCACCTCGGTAACTTCTAGCTCATCTGAAAGGGTGTCGTGAACTAGCATCTCCTCTTCAAATAAGGTTTCGTGTTGGTTTTGGCGTGCTTTAAGCTTGGGTTTTACTAAGTCATGGCGGGTGTTATTTTGAGTTAACGGAGCAACGCCTGACATTGCCTCTCGAAAAATGTCAGCTTCACAGGTATCATGCGCCTCATGAATTTTTGCAGAGCGTTTGGCTATTTTCTCTGCCTTTTGTTGTTTTATGAGTTCCTTTTTTAAGGCTTTGAGTGCTTTTTTATCCATGTTGATAGATTAACAAAAAAATGAATATTTTATTGAGTAATGATGATGGTTTTATCGCCGCAGGTATTAATGTGCTGCGTGATGAGCTTTCTAAGCATAATACGGTACTAACCGTATCGCCTGACCGTGATAGAAGTGGTGCGAGTAACTCATTGACCTTAGAGACACCTTTGCGGATTACCGAGCGAGGTGAGCAGTTTTACAGTGTAAATGGTACACCGACAGATTGCGTACATCTCGCACTGACAGGTTTGTATGATGATAACGTCACGCCAGACATTGTTGTTTCGGGCATCAATGCCGGAGCAAATATGGGGGATGATGTAATTTACTCGGGTACGGTTGCAGCAGCGATGGAAGGGCGTAATTTGGGTTTGCCGGCGATGGCTGTCTCGATGGCATCTTATCAACCCCAGCATTACAGCAGTGGTGCGCAGGCTGTGATGACGTTGTTAAAGAATCTTTCAGATTTACAATTAGATAATAATGATAGTACCGCTACAATTTTAAATATAAATGTACCTGATTTACCTTGGCAAGCTATTAAAGGCTTTCAAGTTACCCGCTTAGGCAAACGGCATAAAGCAGAGCCAGTGATAAAAACCAAAGACCCGCGTGGTGATGAAATCTATTGGGTAGGCCCTGTGGGAGAAGAGGCGGATGCGGGTGAGGGCACGGACTTTTATGCGATTCAAAATCAATACATTTCAGTGACACCACTGCATATAGATTTAACGCGGTATAGCTCGATTGATACATTGGGAGATTGGCTTTGCGCGCTATAAATAGCATTACCGAGCAAGATATTAAAGGCGTTGGGATGACTTCACAACGAACTCGTGATCGCTTAATTTCGCGTTTAAAACAAAAGGGTATTAAAAATGTGCAAGTATTGCGGGTAATGAGTTTAGTGCCTCGTCATTTATTTGTTGATGAGGCGATGGCAACTCGCGCTTACGAAGATGCTTCTTTTCCTATTGGCCACGGGCAAACCATCTCACAACCTTTTATAGTGGCGCGAATGACAGAGCTGTTACTAGAAAGTGGCCCACTCGACTATGTGTTGGAAGTGGGAACAGGTTCTGCTTACCAAGCAGCTGTATTAGGTGGCTTAGTTAAAGATTTACATACCGTCGAAGTGATACCAGAGCTTTATCGGCAGGGTCGTGATTTGTTGTACAAACTTGGCTACCGTAATATACGCACCCATTTAGGTGACGGTAGTTGGGGCTGGCAAGAGGCTGCACCGTATGATGCAATTATGGTAACTGCGGCACCGGATGAAATTCCTAATGCGCTGATTCAACAGTTAAAAATAGGTGGGCGTTTGGTGATTCCAGTGGGTGCTCAAAAGAGTGAGCAGACTTTACAACTCGTGACGCGTACCAGCGATGCTAAGTATTCTGTAGAGAATTTTGAATCTGTAGTTTTTGTGCCTTTGGTAAGCTCAAGTTAAGTAACTTTACGGTATCATGATGGCTAATTCCAACTGAAACCTAATCTCCTATGAACGATTACATTTATTCAATTATCTTAAGCATGATGCCAATTTTTGAGCTGCGCGGGGGGATTCCTTATGCGCTACTCAATGGTATTAATCCTGTGACTGCCTACTTGATGTGTGTGGCGGCGAATCTTTTGGCGTTTCCTTTTGTATATTTATTTATGGGTTTTTTCCATGATTTATTTAGTAAAATGGATTGGTATGCCAACCTATTTGAAAAAATCGTAGTGCGCACGCGTAGTAAAGTAGGCGATAACTTAGAAAAGTGGGGGTTTTGGGGGTTAATGGTTTTTGTAATGATTCCATTACCCGTAACAGGTGCTTATACAGGTAGCTTTGCAGCATGGGTATTTGGTATTGAAAAACGTAAAGGTTTCTTGGCGGTATCCTTAGGTGTGGTTATATCGGGGCTTATTGTGACCGCAATTGTGTTATCGGGTACAGAGGTATTAAGTTTTTTACTGAAAAAAGTATAAAAAAACCTTTAAAATTAGATGGTTTGGATTAAAATATCAAAAACTAATGCTGTAAAAGAGTGCAAATCAGTATTGTTTTGTGATATAAACTGCAAGTTACAGTATGTTGCTCGTGTAAGTGGCACCTATTGTAAACAGGGCTTATGAATAGTTGGGACTATTCATTGAAAATTTGGGGTTATGGGGATAATTCTTTAAGTACTTTATTATTATCTAGTTTGATAATTTCTAAATACTTAACACCAATGTTTATCTACATTGGTTCTCTCGATACCTGATACAAACAAACTAAAATAAATGGATGAATCGAAGGTGTTTTTTATGGATAAGAAAATTAAATTATTAGTGATTACGTCGTTAGTAGCTTTAATGGCAACAGGCTGTAGTCGTTTTAGAGGTGGCGGAGCTGCCGCTGATGGGGATGCCTTTGAAGGTGGTGGGTCATCACAAGCAAGTGGTGGAAGCCAAGTAAGAAGTGATGATGGCGGTAGCCGCCGTCGTGGTTTATTTAGCCAGCAACGTGCATCAACTTGTGCGCCTTGTGCAGCAAATGCGACAAGAGCAACAGCTACTGCACAAGCGCCACGTGTTTATAAGCCAGCAGCCCCAAGACCTTATCGAGCACCAGCAGCAACTAAGCCTTATCGTCCAGCGGGTCAGCATTCACAGCAATGGTATGTAGACCGTTGGAAGCGTCAACAGCAACAAGGTGGTGGCGGACAACCACGAGCGCAGCAACAAAATACAAACTATGATACGGGTACTAATGCAACATACTATGATTATAGTTCTGCCGGTAGAACGAATAAAACAGGCGCAGCTGCAAATACTAGTACATCAACAACCAACGTAAGTACTAGCAATAAAAGTATTTACACGGGTAGCTATCAGCAGAAAACCTATAAGCCTTATAACCCAACAACGTACTCAGGTGGTAGCTCTGCATCAACGAACACCAATACGACCTATGTCAGTAGCAGTAATGGCGGTGGTAAATCTAACGGTAAGACTTATATCGTAAAGAAAGGCGATACCGTTTTTGAAATTATGCGCCAAACAGGTGTTTACTGGAAAGATATTATCAAGTTAAATAATCTACAGGCTCCGGCTTATACCATTAGCCCAGGCCAAGCGATTCGTTTGAAGTAGTTTTATACTTCGAGTTGCCAATAAAAAAGCCCTCAGATGAGGGCTTTTTTATTGCTCGTACTTTAATCGTTAAGCATTACTTTTCTTTAATGAAATTTTGCGGATTAACATTGAAATCCAAGTCATCATAAGTAATCAAGCCCACATACTTATCGATAATTTCACCCTGCGGGTTGATAATATAACTGGTTGGGATTGCTATAACCACGCCGAACGCGAGTAGCGTACTTTCTTGTGCGGGAATTAAAGGGTAGGTAATATCAAGCTCTTTTTTAAATGCTTTGATTGATGCATTATCGGAGCCCCCTGCATCCATGCCCAGTACCACAAACTTAGATTTATTCTTGCGGTAGAACTCTTCGATATCAGGTATTTCTGCACGACAAGGAGGGCAATAAGTTGCCCAATAATTAACTAAAATCCATTTACCTTTGTAGTCACTAAATTTGTGAGTAACACCTTGCATATCATAGAATGAAAAGTCCCTAACTTGATTGTAAGGCACTTTCTTTTCTGTTGTAGTTACTTTGGGTGCTGGCTTGACAGTAGGTTTAGATTCAACCTTTGCAGTGTCTGCATAAACAGTAGTGAAACTGGATAGAAGCGTTAATGCTAGCGTACTTAATAATTGTTGTTTTTTCATACAGCGATGCTCGCTTATAATGACCTAAAATACAAGTTAACTATAAAAAGAGAGTGATTATTGTTAGCATGGTTAGTTAAGGAAACTCTGAATAACCTAGCTGAGTTCTGGCGTTGCCCCGTAGGGCGAGCTTACAAGGCATCAATTTCGTTGTTGTGATTTTTTTACGAAGGGTAACCATTCTCAAAAAATACGCCTAGGACTTGATGCCTTGTAAACCCGCAGAATTCAACTAGCGTTATTCAAGAGGTTCCTTTAGGTCTTTTTTAAAAGGAAGGAAAAAATGTCAGATAAAGTTACTATTTACCATAATCCGCGTTGCTCAAAATCAAGAGCTGCAATGGAGCTTTTAAGCGATAAAGGTATTGAAACAGAGGTTGTTAAATACTTAGAAACTCCACCTGATCGAACGACCTTAATTGATTTATTGGATATGCTAGGGCTAGAGCCACGCGATTTGATGCGCAAGGGCGAAGCAGAGTACAAGGATAATAATCTAGCTGATGAAAGCTTAAGTGATGATGACTTAGTGGATGCGTTGATAAAACACCCAAGACTTTTAGAGCGCCCGATTGTGGTTAAAGATGGTCAGGCAGCGATTGGTCGCCCTATAGAAAACATTATAGAAATCCTTTGATTACTTTTTGTTTTCTTTGGCTAAAAAGAGATTCATTGGATGAGAAAAGTATTGGTTTTATATTATTCGCGCAGTGGTGCTACAGCTGAAATGGCACGATTTATTGCACGCGGGGCAGAAAGCGTTGCTGATGTTGAGGCAATCTTACGAACGGTGCCTGAAATATCAGAAACCTGTGAAGCTATCGAAGCTAAGGTGCCTGAGTCTGGCGCTCCCTATGTGACCCTAGATGAACTAAAAAACTGTGATGCACTTGCATTAGGTAGCCCCACACGTTTTGGTAATATGGCAGCGCCGTTAAAATACTTTTTAGAAAAAACCAGCGGGCAATGGTTATCAGGCTCATTAGCGGGCAAACCGGCTGGGGTATTTACATCCACATCAAGTCTGCACGGTGGGCAGGAAGCAACGCTATTGAGCATGATGATACCGCTACTCCATCATGGCATGATAATTTCAGGCTTGCCGTATACTGCCTCAGAGTTGCTCACGACTACAACTGGTGGTACGCCTTATGGTCCATCACATGTTGCCGGCGCTGATAGTAATTTACCGCTGAGTGATGATGAGAAGTCACTTTGTAAAGCATTGGGCTCACGTCTTGCAAGCTTGGCGGAAAAGCTAGGCTGATGGATATTACCATTTTTTGGCGTGCCTTAGCGGGTATAGGAATTGCTGGGTTAGTTATCTTAAGCATTGTTTGGAATGGTTGGTTAACGCCCGTACAAGATATTCCTCGGTCTATTGAAATAGCATTACTGGTGACACCTTTACTGTTTTTTGTACGTGGTGTTTTTAGAGGAAATAGGGATACGTTTATTGGCGTGATGTTGCTTGCATTTGTTTATATGCTTTTAGGTATTTGGTATGCCTTTTCAGCAACTGAATCAGTTTATGGCATCATTATGTTGGCTTTAAGTTTGTGTTTGTTTTTTGGTAGTTTATTGAATGTGTGGATATTGGATAAGCGAGACAAAGAGAAAATTAATAGCTAAACTTATATTTTTATAGTAAATATAAGAATAAATAGTTTATGCTTATAAAAGAGGGTTTAATGTCTGATTATAAAGATAATCAATATGTTATCTTGGTTGATATTGCTGATAAGCCACTATCGAACAAAGAGTTAATGCTCAAAAAAAGTCGTTTAAAATCTGTGTTTATTAGTAATTTGAGTTTTATTTTTGCTCTTATTGTTTTAGGGGTCGCTGTTACCCTTCGTGCTTTCATGTTGGGTTATGATAAAGAGCATGAACTTTTCAATATTAGTCTATATGTTGGCATATGGTTTGGTCTTTTTACAGGTTTAATGATTGATGGGAATTCAAAACGAAAATCACAACTAGTTATAGTCGCCGTTCTAATTAGCGCCTCATCAGGTTTGTTTGCTTCGATGCTAGTCATGTTAATTATTGGGCAAACAACTGTTTGGATCACAAGTATTAATATTTTAGCAAGCGCATTGGCTTGTATGTGGGTGCTTACTCGCTATGACGAAGTGCTAAAAGGACTTGAATCTACCTATTATGTTGATGAAAAGCAGTTCATCTACATAAGAAAAGCATCATCATATTTTAAAGAACTTTATGCTTTTAGCGAAAAAATTATTGCGGAAGATAGGTTGCCTTTAGCGAGTGAATATTGGGCGTATAGGGATTGGGTTAAAAACAAAGCTAGATCAAATGAAGTGATAAATAAGTGAGGTAAAAATGGGAGTTGCAAAAGGTTTGGCAGTTTTGGGTGTTGTCTTAGTAGGGCTTGGTTTATTCGCTACGGTCTTTTATCAATCAGGGTTGTTGCAAAAAATGCAGCAAGAGAATAATGCACTTTCACTGAAAGCTTTTACTGCAACACCCGCAACGTCATCAAAGGGTGAGCAAACCACTCCATTGTCTAACCCTAATGGTGATACAGTAATAGCAATTATTCAGCACCACCGACCACTGGAAAATGAAATCTTACAGGCGTTAGATCAAGGTGCGTTTGAGAGTGAATTTTAAACTTACCTAGCGACGTTTCTGTTTCGATTTTTTAATGGCTTTACTGCCATATTTAAATTTTCGGTCACGTTCTTTGCGGCTGGAATATTCGGTTTTAGATAAGAAGTTTTCTTCATCCAATTCAAGTTTTACACGTTCATACAAAACGCGCATGGCGCGCACGTTTAAGTTTTCATAATTACCTGGCTTGAGCGAGCGTTTTAGCTCGATTCCACCGTAGCTAATACGTCGTAGGCGACTTACAGTTAAATCTTGCGATTCCCACAAACGTCGTACTTCTCGGTTTCTGCCTTCATTAAGCGCGACATTGTACCAACGGTTAGCGCCTTCGCCCCCTGCAAAAGTGATGCGGGTGAACTTTGCTTTGCCGTCTTCTAGCATCACGCCGGTAGTTAATTTTTCCAGTATTTCGTCAGTCACCTTGCCTAAGATGCGTGATGAATATTGGCGCTCAATCTCATAGGAAGGGTGCATCAAACGATTGGCAAGTTCACCATCGGTAGTGAAGAGCATTAAGCCATCAGTATTAATATCTAAACGGCCAACTTGAATCCAACGACCACTGCTTAACTTGGGGAGCTTATCGAAAACAGTAGGGCGGCCTTCGGGATCATTACGCGAACAAATTTCACCAATTTTTTTATGATAGAGCAGCACTTGTGGCTTTGCTTTTAATTTAGTTGCAAGTTTTAAGATTTGCCCACGAAGCACGACTTTATCGGTTTCCTCTATGGCTTGCCCAGTCGTTGCAACAACACCATTAACAGTAACATCACCTGCCTTTACCCAGCGTTCAATTTCTCGACGAGAGCCGTAACCTGCACGGGAAAGTATTTTTTGTATGCGTTCAGCCATTTGTTTTTAGGAACGTGGGTGGAAGAAATTATACACGTTCCTTACCTCTATAAAATTAACATAAATCATACAGAACAGGTGTGGGCGGGTATATAGTTAATCGAGTTTAATCAACCATTGGAGATTACCTATGCACGCCGCTAAAAAACCAAGTACAGCAGCACAAAAAAAGAATAAGCCTGTAGAAAAGTCGCTCACAAAAGAGCAAGCAGCTGCAATGCTAAAAGACTTATCTGATGCGAGTAAAGTGATGAAATCATCGACCATGATGTCAGGTAAAGAGTTATTAAAAATCACCTATGCTAATGGTGAGTACCCTTATGAAAAAAAGATGAAGCTGGCGGACTACGAGAAGGAAAAACGTTCACTCCAGATTGAACTATTAAAAGTCCAAGCTTGGTTGAAAGAAAAAAATAAAAAAGTAGTAACTATCTTTGAAGGGCGTGATGCAGCAGGTAAGGGTGGCACGATCAAGCGTTTTACCGAACACCTAAACCCTCGTGTTGCACGTGTAATCGCGTTAGAAAAACCCACTGATCGCGAACTAGGAGAATGGTATTTTCAGCGTTATGTGAAGCATCTTCCCACTAATGGAGAGTTGATTTTATTTGACCGATCGTGGTACAACCGCGGTGGTGTTGAGATTGTAATGGGTTTTTGTTCGAAACATGATCATTTAGAATTTATGCGCCAAGCCCCAATGTTTGAACGCATGTTGGTTAATTCAGATACGATTTTATTTAAGTACTGGTTTTCAGTGACTCAGCAAGAACAAATCAGACGTTTCCACTCGCGCAAACATGATTTGTTAAAGCAGTGGAAGCTCAGCCCGATTGATGTGCAATCATTAGACAAGTGGGATGCCTATACTAAGGCTCGCGAGTCGATGTTCTTTAATACCGATACCGCAGATGCGCCTTGGACAGTGATTAAGTCAGATGATAAAAAGCGCGCACGTCTCGCCTGTATTCGTCACTTTTTATATACCTTGGACTATGATGATAAAGACACCTCAGTCATTTATATGCCGGATGAGTTGATATGTGGCACGGTTGAGAAAATGTACCCTGAAGAGGCGGTGTTATAAACAGTTAAGGCAAGTTAATTAAAACTTTAAAGCCGCCTAATTTTTTTGATCGGCTAAATTGAATACTACCCGCATAAAGTTTGACAATATCCTGACATATTGCCAAACCTAAACCGTGACCCTCGGTTTGCTCATCAAGGCGCGTGCCTCTTTGGGTGAGCTTCTCGAGAGCTTGGCTGGCGATACCTTTACCATCGTCTTCTATGCTGATGATGACGGAAGTATTCTGTGCTTCTTTTTCAATGGTGCATTCAACTGTTTTATCTGCCCATTTGCAGGCATTGTCAAGCAGGTTGCCGAGCAGCTCTAACATGTCTTCACGGTCACCGAAGGTGCTGATGTTATCGGCAAAATGATAGTAGATATTAAGGTCAGGTTTTTGGTGTGCTTGTTTGAGTACATCAACTAACACGGGTAATTCTTGGCGAGGGTCAAAACGTTGTTTAGTATTCCCTAAGCCTGCCATACGGGCTCTTTTGAGCTCTCTTTCAGTTAGTTGTTGGATTCTTTCTGCTTGTTTTTTTGCATTTTCAGGATTGATATTGGTTTTATCTAGCTGCTGTAATAATAAACTAAGAGGTGTTTTTAACGCATGCGCAAGGTTACCCAAAGAGTTTCGTGAGCGTTCCATACGCTGCTGCATAATACTCATGCTGTGATTAAACTCTTTAACCAAGGGGTATATTTCACTGGGTACATCTTCAGATAGTTTCTGAAGTTTGCCTGCCTCAATCTGTTTAACTTCAAGCCGTGTATGATCCAAATGTTTAAATAAACGGCGAATAATATAGCGTTGAAGTAATAGCATTGCGATCATTCCTATAATGCCAATGACAGCAAAGGCAATTCTAAAATGACGTAGGTGCTTTTTATACTCGGTCATATCTTCAGCAATTGATAGTACTGCTGGTTTCCCCGAAATATCAATAGCTTTGCTCCAAATAAATAAGCGTTGGCCATCAGGGCCCGCTATATTTCGTTGAACATTTAATGACTTATCAGAATGTGCGGGTAGTTTGTAGCCAGCTAAAGAAGGTGAATACAATACTTTACTTCCTTGGGTTATTTGAAAGTAGCGTCCGGATAAGGGGGTTATATAAATGGGGTCAGTTTGCTTTGTATAAAAATGTAAAGGTTTGTTGGTGATGATTTTTTGGAGGTTTTCGGCTTCATGAGAGAGGCGTGAAATGGCAAATTTTTGTAATAAATGTTGGGTGGAAGTGCTGGCGATCGTTAATAAAACAATGATCATAAATGCAAAAATTAGGGCTAAACTGAGTTGTAGTTGATGCGCTAATGACTTCATTTCGTGTTACTTTCTTCAATAAAGGTATAGCCCTGACCACGTTTGGTAACAATGCGATCCTTACCGATTATTTTGCGTAAATGCCTCACATAAACTTCAATAAGGTTACTGTCTTTATCAAAATCTTGATCGTAAACATGTTCTATTAAGCGCGTTTTAGTAAGTATTTTATCAGGATTTAGCATAAAATAACGCAGTAGACGAAACTCTGTGCCTGTTAAATCCGCAATTACTCCTGTGGTTAACGTCACGGTTTGCCGCTCTTCATCCAATGCTAAGCCGCTACCCGAAATAGTATTGCCAACTGATTTGTGATGGCGACGCAATAATGCTTGAATACGTAACAGCAGTTCCTCAAAATGAAAAGGCTTACCAATATAATCATCAGCGCCTGCTTTAAAGCCATCGACACGCTCATGCCAAGTATCGCGTGCCGTTAAAATAATAACGGGAACAGCGTTATTCTGCTCCCGCCAGTTTCTTAGCACATCTAAACCAGAGCGTTGTGGCAACCCAAGATCGAGAACCACGGTATCATAGGGCTCTTCATTGCCCATAAACTCAGCATCAACACCGTTATCAGCAATATCAACCGCATAGCCTTGTTGTTTTAATTGCTGATGCAGGTTTTGGCTAAGCTCAGGATCATCTTCTACCAGTAATAAACGCATACTTTAGTGCCTACTTCATTTCACCCTTATGATTCATTCCTTCGTGCTTCATGCCGCCTTCATGTTTCTTGTCTTGCCTTTCAGATCTTTTCTTACCGTGCATTTCTTTCACATGATCTTCAAAACCTTCTGGTTTATCAATATCGCCTTCATAAATATAAGCTGCTATTTTTTCTGCATCTGCTTTGGGTATTGACATTGGTGGCATAATTTTAAAACGCCGAATAGCCCCGCGCATCATACTTTTACTTTCATCTGGTTTTTCTACCCAGCCTGATACCGCTTGCACAAAAGAATCTTTATCACTATAAGTGCTGATATAGTGCATTCTTACTGCTGCTATTGGTGGCGCGATACGTTTCGCCATATCCATACCACCTGTTGACCCGTGGCAGACAGCACAGCTTTGCTTATATAAAGCTTCACCCGTTTTTGCATCTTCGGCAAAACTTATTTGCGATATTAATAATAGTGTTGCAGTTGATAGTATTTTTACGATTTTCATTTTTGTATTATCTCCTAGTCATTTAATACTAGTTAATGATAATAAATATAGCTTAAATCAAGCTTAAAATAATATATAGAGTAAAACTAAAGTGAGTGATATTGACTAAATCTAAATTCAGATTCATTTAAGGTTCTTCTTGTATATTAGATTTCTCTAATACAGCAAGGAATTAAAAAATGAAACAAAGACACCTATTATTAACTAGTTTATTCAGCGCAACACTTCTTTTAACGGCATGCGGAGGTGACTCATCTTCTGATTCAGGGTTTAGTTCAGAAACTAGCGAAGAGTCTACAGAGTCAACCTCAACCTCAAATGAAACAAGCTTAAGCAAGATTGAAGTAGAAGGCTTATTATTTATGCGAGAAGAGGAGGAACTCGCAAGAGACCTTTATTTAGACTTATTTGATGCAAAAGGCCTAACGGTTTTCCAGGATATTTCAAATAATGCCGAAAGCAAACATGCTGAGAAAATGAAGCAATTAATGGCCAAGTATGGCATTGATGATCCCTCAACGGGAGAACGAAATACTTATACAGGTCAGGAGCTACAAGCGTTATACGATGAACTGTTGAGCCAAGGCCTAGGTAGTGATGACCTTGCTGCACTACGTGTAGGTGCCTTAGTAGAGGAAACCGATATCCGTGATATCAACACTCATTTGGATCATGTTTCTGCAGAGCACACGGATATAATTGCAAGCTACAAAAATTTATTATGTGGTTCGCGTAACCACCTACGTGCATTTGCTGAACAAATTGAAAATGAAACGGGAAGTAGTTATGTAACTCAAGTCTTAGAGTTAGATACAGAGGTTCGCGCTATACTAACATCGGATAAAGAACGTTGCGGAAAGTAAGCTTTTCTTTATATTTCTAAACATATTTCTAAATTTTTCACCTAAAAGCCTCAATACTTATTGAGGCTTTTCAGTTTCAATTCATTTTAATGCACTATATTAGTATTAACTTATATTGAGAATGAGACTTAAAATGAAAAAGATACTAAGCTTTCTTCTACTACTATTAATTGTTGCAGCTGCCGTTGCACTGGTTGTCACTAAAGTAAAAAACAAGCCTGCGGTTGAGCACCAGGACTTGCAGTTTCCTTTAAAAGCGGTAGAAGTTATTCGCGTTCAGAAAATTCCTTTTCGTGCGCGAGCGTTAGCATTTGGCAATGTTGAGCCTACAACAGTGTTGAAGGCAAAGTCAGAAGTTAGCGGTAAAGTCAGTTATATTCATCCGCAACTTAAAAAAGGGGCAAGCCTTAAAAAAGGAACGGTTGTCTTACGCATTGAGCCCACCACTTACAAGCTTTCACTTAATCAGAGTAAAGCGGGCTTGGCGGGGAGTGAGTCATCTTTAAAGCAACTAGAGACCGAAGAGAACAGTACTCGACGTGCTTTGAACTTGTCACAGAAAAACTTAAACGTTGGACTAAAAGAGCTTAATCGCATTAAGTCATTATGGAATAAACGCCTTATCGCTCGCTCGACATTGGATAAGGAGGAACAAAAGGTATTATCTTTACGCCAGCAAGTTCAAGATGTGCAAGGCAAGTTAGCCAGTTATGCCAGCCGCAAAGCAGCTACTCGCGCGCAAATAAAACAATCAAAGTCACTCGTTAATCAAAGCCAAGACAAACTCGGAAGAACAGAAGTGCGGCTACCTTTTGATGCACGTATCGGTACGGTTTCGGTTGATAAAGGCGAGTTCACCCCCGCCGGTGGTTTGCTGTTTGAAGCCTTGGGGGTACAAGCAGTAGAAATTAATGCCCAACTCCCAACCAAACAATTTCGCCCATTAGTTACAGGGCTTGCCGACGGTAGTGGTAAAAGCATTAGCTTGAAAACACCCGAAGGCATTCAAGGTGCTTTAAGCAATATGAACCTTGAAGCACGTGTGCGTTTAGTCGGTGACTCTAGTGAATCTGCCATTTGGGAGGGTCAGTTAATTCGCATGAGTGAAGCGGTTGACCCAACGCGTGATACCTTAGGTTTGGTGATTGCAGTCAATAAGCCGTATGAAAATATAATCCCCAGGAAACGTCCGCCGTTGCTTAAAGGTATGTTTACCTCGGTTGAACTATTATCCCCCGCGCAAGCGACTTTAGTTGTTCCACGTAAAGCGGTTCATCAAGGTAGAGTCTATGTAGTTGCCATTAAGGAGGATAAACCGGTACTGCAAATTATGCCTGTACACATCCTATTTCAAGAAGGTGAAATGCTGGTCTTGGATGAAACCAAGGATGCGGGTTTAATCGGCAAACAAATCATTATCACCGATGTAATTCCAGTGATGGAAGGCTTGCCACTTAAAGTCATTGAAGCGTTGGATTTTCAGAAAAACCTCATCAAAGAGGCTTTAGGCGAGCTTGAAAATACTGTTAATAATCAAGGTAAAAAGCCATGATTAAGTATTTCATAAAGCACCCTACGGCGGCCAATATTTTAATGATGGCGATTATTGCTATCGGCTTGGCATCCATTTCAAAGTTAAATAAAGAGTCTTTTCCTTTATTAAAACCTAGCAAGGTTCAGGTACAACTTGCCTACCCTGGGGCAAACCCCGCTGACATTGAAGAGGCGATTTGTAACCGCTTAGAAGATGCTACCGATGGTATTAGCTTTCTTAAAGAACAAAAATGTGATGCCCGCGATAACATGGCAATATTCACTTTAGAGATGCAAGAAGCAGGAAATATCAAAGCTTTTTATGATGATATTAAAGCTGCTGCCGACGGCATTTCTGACTTCCCTGCTGAAGTGAAAGACCTCACTATTAAAGAACTAGGGCGTATCAGCGCGGTTGCCAATGTTGTCATTACCTCTGACAATCTAAGCACCACTGAGTTAAAAGCATTAACAGAAGAGTACCGCAATAAGCTTTTGGCAGAACCTCAAATACCCATTGTTACGGTTGATGGTTTCTCAACTCACCAACTGCAAGTTTTAATTAGCCCCGATGCGATGCTTAACTATCAACTCAGCGTGCAAGATATTGCCAATTTAATTTCATCGCAAGCGCTAGAACTACCCGCAGGGACGTTAGAAAGTAGCTCAACATCTTACCAAATTCGCTTTGATAACCCGCGCAAAACTGCCGAAGAGCTGGCTGATTTAGTGATTATCAATTCACCTAAGGGTGGTGAAATCAAACTCGGGGATATTGCGCGTATTGTAGATAAATTTGAAAAGCGCGAGGACCGTGTAGAACTTAACGGTAAGCCCGCTGGCATTCTAAAAGTGAGTAAGAATACTACGGACGATACCATTACAGTCTTCAATGCGATTAAGCAATTTGTCGAAACTGAAAATCAAATACTGCCCGAAAGCACGCATTTAACCATTACCCAAGATAAAGCCACGCAAGTGAGCGACCGTTTAAAACTATTATTGGTTAACGGCTGGCAGGGCTTGTTATTAGCAGCTTTAAGTTTATTTGTGTTTTTTAGTTGGCGCTATACCTTTTGGATTGTGCTGGGCTTACCGATTTCATTTCTCGGTGGTTTGGCGATGATGGTGTTATTCGGCGTTACCATTAATATGATTTCGATGATCGCGCTGCTTATGGCGATTGGTATTTTAATGGATGATGCCATTGTGCTTTCTGAAAGTATCGCACATGAATACAAAAAAGGTAAAACACCCACGCAAGCAGCCATTGATGGCACTCAACGAGTCCTTGCTGGGGTCTTCGCCTCGTTCCTGACCTCAGCGTTTTTATTTGGTAGCTTGCTGATGATGAAAGGCGATATGGGGCAAATTTTAGGTGTCTTGCCGGTGGTTCTGCTGTCTGTTTTAACGATTAGCTTAATGGAGGCATTTTTAGTTCTACCGCATCATTTAATGCATTCTCTCTCGCATACCCATGAAAAAGAAGCACCTAAACTACGGATAAAAATTGAAGCTTTTTTTAACCGTATGCGTAGAGGCATGAGTAACTTTGCTGCACTCGCCATTCGTTTTCGCTATGTTACCGTGGGGCTTGCCTTAGCGATGTTAGTGTTATCGGTAGGTTTGATTGCAACCGGTAAAGTAAAGTTTAAAGCATTTCCTGATCTTGAAGGCAATACGGTTGATGCCAGAGTGCTTTTACCCCAAGGTACGCCGTTGATTGATACCGAGAAAACAATGCGCATTATTTTAAATGCCTTAGATAAAACCGCTGAAGAGTTAAATAAAAACGAGCCAGAACCATTAATTAAAAATGTTCAGTTAACTTATGGCAAGCATGGTGATGTACCTGAAAATGGTACACATTTAGCAACCGTCAGTATTGATCTTCTCAATACAGAAATTAGAAATACCAAAATGGCTGAATTCACCCGCCTATGGCGTAAAAATAGTGGTGATTTGCCGGATGTAATAACGGTGCAATTTAGAGAACCGAAAATAGGCCCAGCAGGGCGTGCCATCGAAATTCGCCTTAGCGGACAAGATTTAAATAAGCTTTCAAAAGCATCGTGGGAGTTACAAAACTGGTTGCGTGGCTATGACGGTGTTTCAAATCTGCTGGATGATTTACGCCCCGGAAAGCCCCAATATTCGGTCAAATTGAAACATGGCGCTTTAGCTGCAGGGGTTGATTCACGCAGTATTGCAGGCCAGCTTCGCGCCGCTTATCAAGGCACTAAAATCAACGAGATATATCAAGGCCGTGAAGCCTATGAAGTCATTGCTAAGCTTGATAATAAACCACAGCAAGCTGTTGCAGATTTTGATAACTTCAATGTGTTTTCACGCAAAGGTGAGTCAATTCCGCTAAGCAGCGTCGCAACGATTACTGAAAAGCGCGAGTTCGCTCGTATCGCTCATTATAACCACCAGCGCACGGTGACAATTTTTGGTGACGTTGATGCTAATATTGCCAACACCTCAGAAATTATTGCTGATACTGAAAAGAAGTTTTTAACCGATTTACAAGAGCGTTACCCCAGCATTAATTTTGCGTTAAAAGGCGAAGTAGAAAGCGGCACTGAAACTAAAATGTCGATATTAACCGGTTTTGGATTGGGTGCCTTAGGTGTGTTTTTATTGTTGAGTTTAGTGTTCCGTAATTATCGCGAACCAGCGATGGTGATGCTTAATATTCCGCTGGCACTTATTGGCGCTATTTGGGGTCATCTCATCATGGGCTTGGATTTCACCTTACCAAGTATGATCGGCTTTGTATCGCTTGCAGGTATCGTGGTGAATGACTCAATCTTACTGGTGGTATTTATTAAGCATCATGTAGAAGAAGGTTTGTCCTTTCACGATGCAGCAAAAGAAGCGGTTTATGATCGTTTTCGTGCTATTTTCTTAACTTCGACAACCACCATTGCAGGCATGGGGCCATTGTTATTTGAAACCAGTACACAGGCTTTGGTACTGGTTCCATTAGTAACCAGTATCGTTTTCGGAATGCTAACATCCACCCTGTTAGTGATGTTAGTTCTGCCTGCTGTCTACGGCATTATGGAAGATATTGGCTTTGTGAAAATAGTAAAGAAATCCCCCGACGAAAATCTTGATACTCATGCTGAAGTATAGATTAGATAGTTGAAACCTTTTCTCGAGTTAGGTGACGAGTAACGGGTTTCATAATGTTATTATTTGAATGGAATTTGATTAAGTTGTGGGTTTATCTTCGGCTGTGGTGTTGTAATTTACCATTTTGAGAAATGCAAGGACCTCCTTGTGAGACCTTTGCGTTTTATCAATGCTCCTGCTGGTAAATTAGTATATTATTAAATGCTAACTTACTAATGGAGGCTGTTATGTTAATTAGCAACTTAAATGAAAAATACAACCCACTATACTTTCTAGCGGCATTAGGTGCAGGTGGTTTAGCAGTATCATTTTTTATGTACCCCAATTTTTTAATTGAACACAAAGGCACACCGATGCTTACCTTTGATCAAATTAAACCTTTACTGATGGGTGATGATAAAGTGACTGCGATTTTACTATCGGGCGCATTAATCGCGATTGCGCTACTTGCAATCTTGCACTTTAGACTGCTTTTTTGGAATATCAGTGAATACCGTAAATTTAAGAAAACAGATGCCTTTCAAGGCTTAATGCATTCTAACCGAGAAATATCGCTGATGGTGATTCCATTGACTCTAGCGATGAGCGTCAATGTAGCTTTTATACTCGGTGCTGTTTTTGTTCCAGGCCTATGGAGTGTGGTTGAATACTTATTTCCGATGGCTATTGTGAGTTTTTTGGCGATTGGTGTTTATGCTTTGAAAATCCTGGGTGATTACTTCACGCGTATCTTTATTAAGGGTGATTTCAAGTTTAATGAAAATAACAACTTCACTCAAATGATTGCGATTTTTGCGTTAACCATGATTGCGGTTGGCCTTGCAGCTCCGGGAGCGATGAGTCATCACAAAGAAATTAATGCACTAGGTATGTTTTCATCTATATTCTTCTTATCTATAGCGGTTATTTTAATGGTTATTAAAATGACAATCGCTTTCAAGTCTACTCTTGAGCATGGTGTCGATAAAGGAACCAGTGCTAGCCTTTGGATGATGATCCCTATCCTTACTTTAATGGGAATAACCGTGATCCGTTTAACTATGGGATTACATCACGTTTCGAAGAGACGTTATCTAAGCCTTCATTCTTTATCACTACATCGGTTATTATTTCACTACAAATATTTATTGGTTTGATTGGTTACAGGGTGATGAAAGCCGTGGGTTACTTCCGTGACCACAGTCAAGGTGACGGCGCTAATGCAGGTAGCTTCGCGTTAATCTGCCCAGGTGTTGCTTTCTTTGTATTTGGAATGTTCTTCTTAACCTTCGGCTTGGTACAAAATGGCTTGGTTGATTTGATGTCACCTGCGTTTTTTGTACTACTTGCACCGTTGGTTGTCATACAACTGCAAACTTTGAGAGTGTTTTTCCGTTTGCTTTGTAAAGTAACAGCTTGCGGCCCTTGTAAGGTGAGTTTACAAGCTTAAAGCTATAAGCTTATTCATCCTAAGCCCGCTTATTGAAGCGGGCTTTTTTATGGTCGTCATTTGAGAGAAACATTTAATTGGGTAAGCCATTTTAATTACAAGGAAATGATGAATAGTTTCATTTTAGGCCTCAATCAGGAAAGTTTCGTTTATTTTTCTTTCATCACTGACTGATGCATCGGCTCATGTTAAATTGTTGCTCCATTTAATTTTAGGAAGCGGTAGTTTGTATATCATCCACAGCGATAAGGACATTCACGAGAATCGCCAAGATTTTCAAAACCTAAAACAACTCATACCTTACTTAAGTGCTTACAAGGGTCGAGCGTTACTGGCATTGGGTTTTTTATTATTATCCAAGGTAGCTAATGTTTCAGTGCCTTTGGTGCTTAAAGAAATCATTGATCGCTTTGATGGTAAAGAAGCCCAACTGCTAGTCTTACCTGTCTCACTATTGCTCGCTTATGGTTTGTTTCGTTTGCTCGGCTCGTTGTTTAATGAGCTACGTGACTCGGTATTTGCGCGGGTTCGTTATCATGCAATGCGTGAATTATCTAAGCGCGTTTTAAAGCACTTGCATGATCTTTCCCTGCGTTTTCATCTTGAACGTAAAACCGGAGCAATTAGTCGAGATTTAGAGCGTGGCACGCGCTCGGTTGGTTCATTAATGAATTTTCTCGTGTTTAGTACGGTACCTATTATTGTTGAATTTTCTCTGGTTGCGATTATTTTGCTATCTAACTATGCGTGGATATTTGCATTGGTCACCTTTGGCACGGTAGCGTGTTATATGCTTTTTACCTTGATGGTAACTGAGTGGCGAATGGAGCATCGTCATGCAATGAATCGTTTGGATTCTGAATCAAATACACAGGCATTTGATAGTTTAATTAATTATGAAACAGTTAAGTATTTTAATAACGAGAAACTAGAACAGAAACGTTACGATGGTTTGTTGAATGAGTGGGAAGAGGTCGCAGTAAAAAGCCAGACTACGATGTCGTTACTTAATTTTGGGCAGGGCGCAATTATTGCTGTAGGTGTGACGTTGATTATGTTTTTTGCCGCAAATGGCGTGGTAGAAGGGACAATGAGCATTGGTGATTTAGTGATGGTGAATGCATTTATGTTGCAGTTGTTTATACCATTGAGTGCGCTAGGGATTATTTATCGACAAATTAAATACACGTTGGCAGATATGGATTTGGTGTTTAAATTACTCAAACAACAGCCTGAGATACAAGATGAAGTTGGTGCAAAAGATTTGCAAGTAACGAAAGGCGAAGTGGTTTTTGAGCAGGTAGACTTTTCCTATAATAAAAACAGACCTATTTTACATGCAGTAGACTTTACAATCCCTGCTGGAAAGACGGTAGCCGTTGTAGGCTTTAGCGGCGGCGGTAAGTCAACATTGGTACGCTTATTATTTCGTTTCTATGATGTTTTAAACGGCCGTATTTTGATTGATGGGCAGGACATTAAAGCTGTATCACAAGATAGTTTACGAGAGTCAATGGGTATCGTGCCTCAGGATACCGTTTTGTTTAATGAAAGTATTTTATACAATATTCAATATGGTAATTTAAGTGCGACAGAGGATGAAGTTAAGCAAGCTGCGAAAATGGCGCATATTTATGACTTTATTGGAAGTCTGCCAGAAGGCTGGAATACCATGGTCGGCGAGCGTGGTTTAAAATTATCAGGAGGGGAAAAACAGCGCGTCGCAATCGCACGTACTATTTTAAAGAAGCCTGCTATTTTATTGTTTGATGAGGCAACTTCTGCATTGGATACCGCTACGGAACAAGCGATACAAAAAACATTGAAAGAAATATCTTCAGGTACAACTACGTTAATCATCGCACATCGACTATCTACAGTAGTCGATGCAGATATGATTATTGTGATGGAAGCAGGGCGTATCATAGAGCGTGGTTCGCATCAGGTTCTGTTGAAGCAGAAAGGTAAGTATTGGGAAATGTGGGCGCTACAACAACAGGAAGGAAGTGATTCTGATTAAATCTTATAAGGCTTTTGCATAAGTCAAGTGGAGTTTCTAGTGAGGAGGAAAACTTGCTAATACGAGTTATAGCGAAAAGTAGTGAGGTTTAGAGTATTTTTTACTGTCATCCTGCTTGTGCAAAGGTTTTCTATGCTATTTATCTTGCTTAGTTGCACGTTTATCAAGCAGTCAGTAGGGTTTAGCCGTTAGAGAGGGTGCGTGTTTAATAATTTTTAAACTGCTGTAATATTCTCTTCCAGTTACAGCGAGTAACAAAAAATTTAAATTCTCCAAAATTTATTTTATTAGTTAGTTTAAAGAATTGGATACACCAGTTGAAGCTAGGGAAGGCTTATAGAGCGTAAAGATTTTTGATAGGATCTTTATGTTTTATTTTTAGGATTGAACAACTGGGAGCCATGGATGGCTCACCCTTATTTATTTAGAATTTTATTTGTTTCCAAAAAGTGTACGTTTAACAGAGCCAAGTATTGGCTCTTTTTTTTCGGCTTTTTTTACTGGTTTGTTCTTTTTTACATTAGTAAAAAATGAAACTGGTACATTATCTGTATTCGCCATTTTAAAGGCAGACTTAGATGCTTCGCTGCTTTTTAATACTGATTTAATTTCTACTTGTTCCTCAATTACGTTAGAAATTGAATCTTTTTTTGCTGTAGCTTTAGCCTTCAAAGCTTCGGCTTTAATAGGCTTGGCTATTCCTTTATTTTTAATAATAATGGGCCTAGATGAAGTTTTAGCTGGTACTATGTTTTTGTTCTTATTGTCGATGCTAGGCTGTGTTTTAGGTTGTCTAGTGGTTGTTGCCTGTTCTTTTAGCGTTTGTTTTTTTACACCAGGTTTTTCTTTAACTAGGGGGCTCTTTTTCGATCTTGTTTGTTCAATAGTGGGTAATTTTTTAGGTAAGGGCTTTTTATTTGCTGATGGCTCTTTGCTGGCTGATGGCTCTTTGCTTGCTAAAGGCTTTTTAGCTGTTAGCGGTTTATTGTCCGTTATAAGCTCTTTATTAAGCGAAGCTTTTATACTGCCAGTTTGATCTTTTTTGGTTGTGATAATGTCTTTTGTAGTGGGTTCTTGAGCTTGCGCTATTTTGTTATCTGTTTTAATTTCTACCTCATTCGTTTTTTGAGTGGCTGGCGGTTTAAGTACATCGGTTTTAGCGGTTAAAACGGGCTTTTTTAGGTCAACGTTTATTGGGCTGCTTTGAGGAGTTGCCTGCTGTGTTTGTTCTGAATGTACTTCCAATCTTGTGGCAAGCTGAGGTTTCTTATTTGGCTCGGTATTTAGTGCTGTATTATTATCGGAGGGTGTTTTAGTCCTACTGATGTCAGCTTTTAAGTCATTAAGCTCATCGAGCATAGCACGAGTTTCATCGACCTTATCAGTCATATCCGTAAACATGGAGAAGGTAGAGTCAAGTGTATGTGAAAGTTTGGCTATTTTAGTAAAGTCGAGTGACTTTAGGTTCTTCTGCGTTTGAGTATTGATGGAGTGGCTTTGTTCTTCATGGCGACGCATAGTTTCTATGTGCTTGCGACTCTCATCAATATTAGCGTTGAGTTCTTGCCTAGCTAGGTCAGCAACTTGGAAGCTAGTATCAAACTGCTCGTAGGCTTGCTCTTCATAAGCAATGAGCTCTTCAGTAAATTTGTTTAATGATTTCTCAGCAGATTTCTGGTGTTTCTTTAGTAACGTTAGGAACTGTGTTGACTCCTTTAAGGTTTCTTTGAGGTTTTTATTAAGTTCTTCAGAGCTTACAGAGTTATCGTTGATAACCTTTAATTGCTCATTGTTTGTGCTAATAAACTCACTGAGTAATTCGTCCGATTGAATCTTTTGTTGCAACATGTCGTCAAGGTTTTTATCAACAGTACTTAGACTTTTATCTAAGCCACCTTGAACTTTTTCAATAGTCGTAATTGTTGATACTAATTGTTCATCCCAGTAGGATTTGATCTTATCAACATTTTTATTGACGGTATCTGAAATTTCATCAATCACTTCTTTCTTGGCTTTTGCCTGAAGTGTTATTGCATGAACGTCTTTGTCAAAGTTCTCAATGATTTCTTTCTTTTCACTAAAAACTTTAGCTTCATCACGTATTTTATGGACGATTTGGGTAGTTTCTTTTTCTTGCTCTCGCACCGTAGTGGCAGAGGCAATGATATTCTCTTGTTCCTCTTCGGCTTTTATTCGTATTTTTTTGATAATTTTCTTTTCACGACGACCTGCCCAACGGCCCAAAAATAGCACCAATACTGAAATTATAAGTGCAGATGCAACAATGCCGGCAACGACTAACTCAATGATATGGGTAAACTGTTCACTAGCCACGGTAGTTTTGATATCACGTGACGGCTCTACAAGTGGTGTCGTGCTTGTTGAAGAGGTGATTTTTTCGGTGGTGGCTGTGGGCTCGCCATCTTGAATAAATGCCTGTAAGTCAGCTGCACTTACTGTGAAAGTAAAAAGACTGATAAGAAATAAACATGATATTCCTTGAAAGATACGCGCCATGGGGTTCCCTTTTTTAAAACTGTCGATGCTCTTCAATGATGACTAGCTAGGGGTGTTAAGGTAGTCAGCAAAGAGAGTCATTAGTGTTTATTATCCTGTATATAGTACAACAAATTAGAATGTTTTTAAGGGTTTTGTGTGCATTTTTTTCAAATGTTTTTGATATAAATGTAGTCCTTTTTTATTAGTTAATAAAATCAGATGCTTACTCTTTTAGCTATCCTCGAACCTATTGGAAATAGGCTTCCAAAACTTTTATTACCGCTAGATTATTTTAGTAAATCTAGATTTTAAGGCTTTTCAGTCATTCCATAAGTGACTTTTTTTAGTCTCGATTTTTCCACTGGGGTAAGAAAATTTAGTACGAATGTTTACATATTTTTTATAGTTAAGGGGTAATTAGATCAGTGGTTACAATTTTCTTAAAACACCAAATAACCTCGAGAGCAGTCATTTATAACGAAGCAACGTGTTTAAACTTATCTTTTGGTATTAATTGCTGATAAACAGCATTAGAAATTTCTCGTAAAGTTTTGGAGTCCATCTCGCCTGTGACAGAGTAAGCTATGGTTGAATCCATCCAATAAAAGGCATTTATTTTATTGTTGTTTTTTAGATGGAAGGACTGATCACGAAAGCTTGGGTTTTTAGATATTAGTAAAGTTACGCGCTTACCTTCGGTATTTTCAAACATTAATTGTGCTGCGGCTCTACCTTCTCTCATTGCAAGTAATTGGCCACCAAGTAGCTTATAACCATACTGATGCAGATTGGGCACGGTAAGAGGGTGGTCTACACGTTTTGATAGCCAAGCAACTAAGTGATTTTTCTTATCGGCACTAACTTCGATAGGGTGCAACACTTCAACGCTATAAACTTGATGGGCTGAAATGGCTGAGTTAACAAAACTATTTGTATTTTGTGGTATTGGTTGGAATGCATCATGTGCTAACCATCCTATACTTCCACTGATTACCATAAAGAGCAACGAAGCTGCTAAAGAGAAATACCACGATTTTGTTTTTTGTGTGGGCTTAACATCAGTGGTTATTTTTTCACTAAGTTTTTTTACACTAAGTTGTTCTGGAACTTCTGTGAATCTTTCATCATTAAAAATTTGGTTGATAGCCGCATTTTGCTGTTGCCATTCAAGTACCTGTTGGGCAACTTTAGGGTCATTGCGTATCAGTTCTTCTACAGTATTTGTTTTTTCTTTCGAAAGTTGATTGTCTACATAAGCGTGTAGATCATTTTCTGTAATTTCTAATATTTTCTTATTCATTTTACGCTTCTCAATACTGGCTGTGTTGGCGTGGTTTCACCATTCATTAACAACTGGAGTGTTTTTCTGGCACGTGATAAACGCGACATAACGATACCTATAGGAGTATCAATGACTTGCCCGACTTCCTTATAGCTAAAACCTTGAACGCTAACTAAAAGGAGTACTTGACGTTGATCTTCAGGTAATTGTCGCATACAAAAATCCATATCACGAATTAGCACATCTGATTTATGTGGTTCTAGGTTGTGTGTTAATTGTTCTGTTTCTTCTATCATTAATGGTTGTCTGCCTAGTTTTTTTAACTGATTGATATATAAATTACGTTGCATGGTGAATAGCCAGGCCTGTAGTGATGTTCCTTCTTGCCAAAGTGCTTGTTTTCGAATGGCTCGCTCTAGACAATCTTGAACAAGGTCATCTGCTTCGTTTTGTTTGTAAAACAAGGTATATGCATAACGCCTTAAAGAGGGAATGCATTGCTCTAGTTCATTTAAAAAGTTGGCCATAATTTATACTGTTTTTTATTGGACGAGAAATAGAATAATAGAGGCTTGCTTAAAGCCTCTATTAGATACTTTAGGGGTTCCCATTTACAGCAATCCAAAATGGAAACTGACCTACTGCTATTTTCTTTTCTATCTTCATGGTTTCAGCATTGATTACAACAACAAGGTTTTCTTTGGTTATGGTTACATAAATCCACTTGCTGTCTTTACTTGCACGTATACCATGGGGGCCATTACCAACTTTAATATCGGTTTGTTCTAACGTTTTAGTATCAATAATAGAAATATGATCATCACCAATGGCGCCTGTTGCAGCAAATTTACCATTTGGTGCAACATCTATTCCCCCATGGCCGTTACCAACAGTTATTACTTTGATTACTTTGCCACTGTTAAGATCAAGTACCGCAACGTTATGAACAAAGTCACGCACAAATGCGGTCTTTTCATCTTTTGAAAGATCAAGGTTGTGAGGGCCTGTAATGCCAGCTACGGGAATAACGTTAATCATCTTCTGTGACTTGGTGTCAATGACACCAATACCGGAACCACCTTGTAGTGTTACGTATGCTATCTTGCCATCACGAGTAAAACGTGCATTATGCGGACCTTTTTCAGTTCTAATTGAGGCTATAAGTTTTAGTGATTCTAAATCAATAACACTAATCTCAGCTGAATCTTGATTGCTTACATAGGCTTGAGTACCATTTGGTGTAATTTTCACTCCTTTTGGGGCTTTTCCTACAGGAATAACAGTTAGCTGTTTACCTGTTTTGCTATCAAAAACGGTTAAGGTGTTATCTGACGGACTGGTTGCTAGTACCATTTTTCCATCAGGGGTTACTGCGTTATAAAGCATGTTTGGGTTACCTTCCCAGCTTTTTTCAGAGGGGAAAACCTCAACCTGTGCTCCCTTTTTCATCGTTACGAAAACATCATTAGGGAACTCTGCTGAAGATGCCTTACTTACGCCCTTTTGTACCTCTTTAGATTGTGCTTTTTGTGTATTGGGTAGCTTTGAGAAATAATTAGTTATTATATCAATATCCTTGTCAGATAAGGCGGCCGCCATTGCATTCATGGTTGGGTCTTTTCTGTCGCCCTGCTTGAAAGCATTTAGTTGTTTAGTTAGATATTTCTTTTTTTGACCCGCTAAATTGGGGTACTCATAACTAAGGCCTATGCCGTTATTACCGTGACAACCTGCACATGCGGTAGCTTCTTTGGGTAAAGAGGGAGTATTTTGAGCGAATGTGCTTAGGGTTATGATGCAGAGTGTAAGCCCCGTTAGATTATATTTAATATTCATTATTTAATACCTTTAGATTAAAAAAAGCTACCGCGAGGAAGGTCGCGGTAGAAGTAAAGTAAATTTGTGTATTACTGGTTAAGGTTTGGCCACATGCCAAACTGACTTAATCCCATCACCTGTCGTGTCACCTGATTTTTTGTCTTTAAACCAACGGTATAAGGGCTTGCTATCAAAAGCCCATTGTTTACTGTTATCAGCTCGAGTAATAACAGAAAAGCGTTTATTTGCATTACCTTGATTACCTACAAATAACGGCGGCCACTTAGCAGCGCAGCCATTATTGCAATTTGATACATTAGGTCTGTCTTTATCAAAAGTATAGAGCGTCATGGCAGAGCTATCGGTTAATACCGAACCTAGCTTAGTTTGTTGTTGGTGTATAGGAGAGGGGCTACTAGTGCGCTTGTAGCTACTGCAGCCAGTGAAAGAAATAGCGAATGCTGTTAGCAATACTGTTGTTTTTAAACCGGTTTTTAGATATGTGTTTTTCATGATAAGTCTTATTAAATGATTGTTGGTATGGATTGATAACCCAATGTGATTACACCTCCTCGTTTTCAATTAAGAGGAGATGTATGGATTATGGTTTTGCAGTTATCCATGTTGCACCACTAGGGTGGGCAAGACCTTGTCCATTTGTGTCGCCAGCTTTATTGTCATCTTTCCAACGGTATAAAGGCTGGCCTTTGTAAGCCCATTGAGTTTTTCCTTCGCTGTTGGTGAAAGCAGTGTAATCACCGCGGGTAGTTGTATTACCTTTAGCATAAAGAGGCGGCCAAGCAGTTAAGCAACCTCCTTTACAGATTAAATTTGATGTTGTTTCATTGTCTAAAACATAGAGGCTGTGGTGATCGGTGTCAGTAAGCGTAAGTCCTTCTTCTGGAGTGTTGAATTTACTTACTGGAATTGGTTGTGCAACAAACCAAACGTTTTTTATCCCTTCGCCTGTTGTATCACCTATAGCAGCATCATTGATCCAACGATATAAAGGCATCCCCTTATAGGCCCATTGTTTTGTTTTGTCATCTCGAGTAATTAAGGTGTAATCTTTGCCAGCTCCGTCACTTGTTGCATCAGTGTTCGCTAGTAATGGCGGCCACTTATCAGCACAAGTATCATTACAAGCTGAGCCACCCGGTTTATTGATATCTTTTGAGAAGGTGTAAAGAGCTTTACGTGCTGTATCCGTTAGTACGGTAGTATTGTTTTCAACACCATTGGAGGTCACTTTGGTATGCACTTTGCTAATAGGTGCAACTTGGGCCACATACCAATCTGATTTTATTTCTTCACCTGTCGTATCCCCTGGTTTTTCATCTTTAAACCAAGTGTATAAAGGTCGTTTATCAAGTGCCCATTGTTTGCTGTTATCAGCACGCGTAATTATTGAGAAACGACCTTCAGCTTGCGCGTCATCATTTGCTAGAAGAGGAGGCCACTTGGTAGCACAGTCGCCATTGCAGTTTGAAATGCTTGGTTCGTCATCATGAAATGTATAGAGTGATAATTCTCTCTTGTTGGTAAAGATTTCACCTAAATTTGTTGTGCGTTTTTCTACGGGTGCGGTATTGTTTGAACTTGTATTGTTACTACCTCCGCAGGCGCTAAGAGTGGTGGTGATCGTAAGCAAGGCTAGCAATGTTACTGGTTTTTGCTTTAAAGAATATTTCATAGATAAGTCTCTTTGTTTAAATGAGTCGATGCGTATTTAAATGAGTCGATGCGTAAACACTACGTCATCTAATTAGGTAAACAGCTTTAAACTTGATTTATTCCATTGCAGGTTTTTTAATTAAACTTAATGAGAATTTTCAAGAAATAGGGGGGGTAATTAATTTAGTCAGAGGAATAAGTGTGTTTGTAAATTGTTGGTTGCAATGTAGATACCGATAGCATGGTGTCAACACGTTTTTCAAGAAAGAATATTGGAAGCCATGATGTCGGGTGATAAAATCTCTTTGAAAGGGGGTGGACGGCGGCTTTAAAGTAGGCAAATCCTTGCTACTGCTTCAAACAGATAATACACTCAGGCCAGATGAAACTAGAAGCTAAAAACTTACAATGTACTCGCGGAGATCGAGAGCTTTTTTCGGACTTATCTTTTAGTCTCGAAAAGAGTCAATTGATGATGCTTGAGGGGCAGAACGGTAGCGGTAAAACAACATTACTACGGGCGCTTTGTGGTTTGTACGAACCTGATGAAGGTGAAATTTTATGGCAGGGCAAGTCGATTAAAAAGCTGGATGAAGCTTATCGCCGAGAGTTGTTCTATTTAGGGCATTTAAATGCAATAAAGCCGGATTTAACGGTGTTAGAAAACTTACGTTTTAATACACTGCTAGCCGGCGATTCAGTTACTGATGAGGCGTTAATGCAGGCACTGGGTACAATCGGCTTGTTTGCATTCGAGGATTTTCCTGCAAGCCAGTTATCCCAAGGACAAAAAAGGCGTGTTTCATTGGCGCGTTTATTGGTGAGTAAGGCGAATTTATGGATTTTAGATGAGCCATTTGTCGCATTGGATATTGCTGCAGTGGAGTTATTGCAGTCGATTATTGCTAAGCATGTTGAAGAAGGCGGTATGGTTATTTTAACCACCCACCAAGAAGTTCCTTTAACACGGGGTAAAATTAAGCGTTTATCTTTATCAGGAGGTTCAATTAAGGAACAAGTTGGTGTGAATGCTTAGTGCTTTCTGGTTGGTTTTAAAGCGTGACTTATTGTTGGCATTACGCCGTCGCAGTGAAATATTTACGGTTTTGTTTTTCTTTTTAGTGGTAATCAGTTTGTTTCCATTGGGTGTGGGTACGGAAGATAAAACCTTAAAACAAATTGCTCCAGGTGTGGTATGGATAGCAGCTTTGTTGGCATCAACGTTGGCGTTGGAACGATTGTTTTCCAGCGATTATGTTGATGGGACTTTAGAGCAACTTGCATTGGCTCCACAATCGATGTCAGTTATGGTCTTGGCAAAAATGGTAGCGCATTGGTTATTGACAGGTTTGCCACTGGTGCTGATTTCACCATTAGTCGGTTTGTTTTATCATTTGCCGAGTCATTCAATCGGTGTGATGATGATGGTCTTGCTAATTGGTACACCTATTTTAAGTATGATTGGAGCAATCGGTGCAGCACTGACCCTAGGTTTGCGGGGTGGTGGAGTGCTGGTTTCTTTGTTAGTGTTACCTTTTTATTTGCCAGTTATGGTTTATGGCTCGGGAGCGATTGCAACGAGTATGCAGCAAGGTTTGAGTCTCCAGCCATACTTTATGGTATTGGGTGCTTTTGCCTTATTGGCGATAGTGTTTTCCCCGTTGGCAACTGCGGCAGCTTTGAGGATCTCGTTGGAATAAGCTCAGATTTCAGTTTGGTTTCAGTATTGACCCTTATCATTGCTTGGTGGTTAAAATATGATTGATACTAACGGTGGTTTTGTATAATTACGATTTAAATTAAAGTATGATCAATCTCCCTCTAAAAAATTTAAACAATTCCCTTATTACTTATTATTTATGAAAATTAACTGGTTTAAGTATGCTGCAACAATAAATTTCTATGCTTTAGCAGGCAGAGTAATTCCATTTTTTTGGGTGGCTGCTGTTATTTTAATCACTATCGGCTTGTATTGGGGTTTTTTCAAAACACCAGACTCACTAGACAATGGAATGAAGGAATATTATCGTATTATTTTTGTCCACTTGGGTTCGGTTTGGATGGCAATGTGGTTATATATCATGATGGTCTTTTGGGCACTCGTTGGTTTGGTTTTTAATACCAAACTATCTTATATGATGGCTTCAGCAACGTCTATTACGGGCGCTTTGCTAACAGTGGTAGCCCTTGCAACAGGCGCTATATGGGGCAAGACAAGCTGGGGTACTTGGTGGGACTGGGATCCTAAATTAACCACTTTCTTAATATTGCTCTTTATCTATATTGGCTATATCGCACTACAATCAGCTATTGATGATACGCGTCGTTCGGATAAAGCTTCAGCAGTCTTAGCACTGGTAGGTTTGGCATTGGTGCCTGTGATTTATTCCGCAGTTAATTGCCCTGACCCGACTCAATGCTCATCGTTGCATCAAGAGTCTTCCATGAAGAATATTGAGCCCAATATAATGAAAGGTATTATTTTTACGACATTAGGTTTTTGGATGTATAGTTTTGCAACCATTTTAATGCGAGTAAGAAATATAATATTACAGCGTGAACGAAATACGAATTGGGTGTCTAAGCTTAAGGAGGTGAATTAATGCTAGCTTCGCTTATTTTTTCTAGTCTTTTAGGTAACTATGCCAATTTTATTTTAGGTGCTATGAGTGTGGCGCTAATTTTAATGTTATTTGAGCCAGTTCAACTCCTATTAAAAAGGCGTTCCGTATTACAAGATATTAAACGTCTAAAACGACTTGAACAAAGAAGAAAGTCAGAGCAACAAGCAAAGTGGAAAACACAGTCAAAGGTAAATGAATCATGAAACCAAGAAATAAGCGCATCGCTTTTGTACTATTAGCACTTTTGACAGTAGGTGCTGCTTCGGCACTCATTAGTAAAGCGATGGATGGTAACCTCAATTATTTATACGCACCTGAGCAAGTCTTAAAAGGAGAAGTCCCTGCAGGTACGGTATTTCGCTTAGGTGGACTGGTTAAAAAAGGCAGTCTAACGCGTAGTGAAACGGCGTTAGAAGCACGTTTTATTGTGACCGATAATCGAGGTAATGAGATCACGGTAGTAACGAATAAAATATTACCTGATTTATTTCAAGAAGAAAAAAGCCAAGTCTCACGTGGCGTAATGAACGATGAAGGATTATTTATTGCAGAAGAAGTTCTCGCAAAACATGATTCTGAGTATATGCCGGCTGAGTTAAAAGATGTATTGGCAAAAGAACATACTCCTGCTCCTGCCAAGGTTGATGGTTCTGAAATCGGTAAGATGACAGGTCAAAAATTATGATTCCTGAGATTGGTCATTTTGCGTTAATCCTCGCCTTATCCGTTGCTATCGTCCAAAGTGTTTTCCCTTTGTGGGGAACATTTACGGGTAAATCAAACTGGATTGCAATGGTTAAACCAGCGGCTTACGGGCAGCTATTCTTCATAGCGATTTCTTTTGCTTGTTTAGTTTATGCTTTTGTCACCAATGACTTTTCTGTCAAATATGTGGCGAATAACTCAAATACTCAGATGCCAACTATATTTCGGGTGTCTGCAGTTTGGGGTGCACACGAAGGCTCATTATTACTATGGGCAATGGTTTTATCCGGCTGGGGAGCCGCCGTTGCGTTTTTCAGTAAGGGTATTCCACCCATTATGCTGGCGCGTGTTTTAAGCATAATGGGGTTGATTGCGGTTGGCTTTATGTTGTTTGTTATTGTTACTTCAAACCCTTTTGAACGTTTATTACAAATCCCTCTTGAAGGCAGACAGCTTAATCCTTTATTACAAGATTTTGGCTTGGCAATACACCCACCGATGCTCTATATGGGTTATGTGGGTCTTTCGGTTGCATACTCCTTTGCGATGGCAGCGATGATAGGCGGGAAATTGGACGCATCATGGGTGCGTTGGGCAAGGCCTTGGACCAACATCGCATGGGTGTTTTTAACGTTAGGTATTGCATTAGGTAGCTGGTGGGCATACTACGAACTAGGTTGGGGCGGTTGGTGGTTTTGGGATCCGGTCGAAAATGCGTCCTTAATGCCGTGGATTGTAGGAACTGCGTTAATTCATTCATTAGCCGTGACCGAGAAACGTGCGACTTTCAAACGCTGGACTTTATTATTGTCAATTTTAGGGTTCTCTCTCAGCTTGCTTGGTACATTTTTAGTACGCTCAGGAGTGTTAACTTCAGTGCATTCTTTCGCCAGCGACCCTGAACGTGGTTTGTTTATCTTGATATTTTTACTGGTGGTGATAGGTTCATCATTACTGCTATTCGCCTTTAGAGCGCATAAAATTCGTTCAGTTGGTTCGTTCTCATTAGTTTCTCGTGAATCAGGGCTGTTAGTTAATAATGTCATTTTATTGGTGATGACCGCGACAGTATTACTCGGCACGTTATACCCATTGATTATTGATGGGCTCGGTGCAGGTAAAATATCCGTAGGCCCACCTTACTTTAATGCCGTTATCGTCCCCTTGGCTGTTGTTTTATTTATGGTGATGGGTTTAGGCTTTCATTTGCGCTGGAAAAGTGATTCGCTGAGCCGCGTATTAGGCAAGGTTTGGATGCCGCTTGCAGCCAGCTTAGTGATCGCTTTTGTATTGCCATTAATTTTAGCAGAAGATTTTAAAATTAGAACCGTACTGGGTTTGTTTATGAGTAGCTGGGTAACGCTTGCCGCATTAATGTGGGTGGTCAGTTTAGGGCGCTCACCGTTTAAACTGCCGCTAGCAAGTTGGGGTTCAGTCATTGCACATATCGGTATGGCAATGACTGCTATCGGCGTGACAGTGGTGTCGCTGTATGATACTGAAAAAGATGTGCGCTTAGAAGCAGGGCAAAGCTATGAAATGGCAGGTTATAAGTTTGCCTTTAAATCAGTTGAAAAGATCAAAGTTGAAAACTACATCGCCAGCCGCGCAACTATGGAAATTAGTCAAGACGGTAAACACGTAACAACCATACATCCAGAAAAGCGTGATTACGGGCCTGATGCCATGCCGATGACCGAAGCCGGGATTGATGCTGGTTTCACCCGTGATTTATTTGTCGCCTTGGGTGAACCACTGGGTAAAAACGCATGGAGTTTTCGAATTTATCATAAGCCTTTTGTCCGTTGGATTTGGCTAGGTGCAATTTTGATGGGCTTAGGAGGCTTATTGGCTGCGTTAGATAAACGTTACCGTCGAATGAGAAAAAGAGCGCCAGAAGTGGTAACTCAGTCACAAAGTGATAGAGCAACATCGACGAAATCTGTGATTGAGAACGCGGTATGAAAGTAAAATTCTTAATTCCGTTAGCCGCATTCATGGCTCTTGTTGGCTTGATGTACTTTGGTTTGTCGAATGATCCGAAGCTGATTCCTTCACCGTTTGTAGGTAAACCTGCACCACAGTTTAGCTTACCTCGTTTGAATAACCCTGATGAGACGATCTCTGTTAGTGATATGAAAGGTGAGGTTTGGATATTAAACTTATGGGCATCATGGTGTGTTTCTTGTCGCGCAGAACATGCTGTTTTATCAAAGCTTATCGCCGAAGAGAAGATACCTACAATAGGCTTAAATTATAAAGACTACGGCACTGAAGATTATGGTGATGATGCTAAAAAGTGGTTGGCAACATTAGGTAACCCCTATTATGCCGTAGCGGTTGATACTAAGGGTATGGCAGGGATTGATTGGGGCGTTGTCGGTGTGCCAGAAACGTTTGTGATGGATAAAAAAGGCATCGTGCGTTATAAATTTACTGGGCCCGTTTATCAAAAAGCGGTTGATGAAACCTTGATTCCGTTAATTAAAAAATTACGCAAGGAGTCTCCGTGAAACGCTTTGTCACTACTTTCTTATTTACCCTCAGTTTTTTACTTTTAGTGCCTGCTCAGGCGGTAAAAATTGCGTTTCACGACTTTAAAACCCCTGCACAAGAACAGCTTTATCTGCAGTTGATAGCCGAACTTCGTTGTGTAAAATGTCAGAACCAAAACCTGGCAGAATCCAATGCCGAGCTTGCTAAAGATATGCGTGATAAGACTTACGAACTGATACTAAAAGGCGGTACGCGTGACGATGTAGTCAAGTATATGACAGATCGCTACGGTGATTTCGTGCTATATAAACCCCCGTTTAAAAAGAACACCTTATTACTTTGGGTCGGCCCTCCTGTATTTTTATTCATTAGTTTATTTTTGCTCTTTAGATTGATTAAAGGTCAAAAGAAAGAGCTTACAGAAACGCTAAGCAGTGATGACCGAGAGTCTATGCGCAGCTTGTTAAAAACGTCATCATCAGATAATAAGTAGAGATTTAAGTATGTTTTGGATTATCAGCGCGGGTCTTATAATAATTGCACTCGCTATATTGCTTCCCCCTTTATTAAGTTCAAAGTCAGGAACAAAAAATAAACTTCAAGGAAGTCAACGCGCACAAAATATTGCAATAGCCAATGAGCAAATGGCTGATCTTGAAAGTCGCTATAAAGCGGGCGAAATGGAGACTGTGGCTTATCAATCGGCGCGTGATGAATTAGAGCAAGCTTTGTTTGCAGATGTTGGTGGCTCTGAAGCTGTTCAGTCATTACAAGAAGAGGGTCAACTAGAGGACGGCAGAAAAAATAAACCCTCGTTACTTGGTAGTTTATTGATTGCCGCGTTAATTCCTGCGATAGCAATACCTGTTTACTTAAAGGTCGGTACACCACTTTTCACGGAGCAATTAGATTCAAAGCTCGCCGCGCAAAAAGCAAAAACTATTTTAGTGCCTAAAAATGCAGATGGTTCGCCGAATCTTGATGCAATGGTTGCTGGCCTACAAAAGAAAATGGATAAAAATCCAGACAATGCCAAAGGCTGGTTTATGCTGGGTCGATCATACATGATGCTAAAGCGCTACCCAGAATCAGCCACAGCGTTTGAAAAGTCATTAAAACTTAAGCCAGACTCCGCACAAATAATGCTAGCACTTGCAGATTCATTAGCCATGACAAGGAATGGTGAAATTGCGGGTCGCCCCGTTGAGTTAATCAATAAAGCGTTGGAAAGTGAGCCAAATAATTTAACCGCATTATGGTTAGGCGGGATGGCAGCAAGACAACAAGGAAAGTTTGCTTTAGCGATTGAGCGCTGGCAAAAAGTAATTCCACTTGTTAAAGATCCTGCAGAAGTTACCGATGTACGCTCATTAATTGCAGAAGCCATGCAAAAAGTAAGTTCTGAAGATAAAGAGCGCTTGAGTAAACATGAGGTCATGACTGAAAAAGAAAATATTCAAGATAAAACTTCTACAAGTGTTACTGTTAGCGTTTCAATATCAGAGGAGTTATTAGTAAAAGTAAGTCCCGGCGATAGTGTATTCATCTACGCAAAAGCGATGAGTGGCCCGCCGATGCCATTAGCCGCATTAAAAAAACAAGTTAAAGACCTGCCGATTAAAGTAACCTTAAATGACAGTATGGCAATGATACCTGCGATGAAAATATCATCGCATCAAGCGCTTAAAGTGGGTGCAAGAATATCAAAAAGTGGTCAGCCAATCGCACAGCAAGGTGATCTTTACACGGAAAAACAATCCGTGCAGTTAGGTGAGTCAATTGAGTTAGTGATAGATCGTATTAAGTAGCTTCGTTTAGTTGAGATGTGACAGCGAGGGTTACAGTGGAACTCTAATGGTGGTACCTACTTTTAAGTATTTGGCATTTTTCTCTGTAATCTGAGGGTTAGCTTTCATAATCTTATGGTATTTAAATCCACTCCCATAAGCTCGTTTTGCTAACATCCAAATTGATTCACCTTTCTTTAAAACGATAGATCGTACTTCATTGTTCCTAATGTTGGACTCTACTTTTAAGGTTTCAAAGTAGATATTTTCTTTTTGGCTTTCATTATCAATAAATTGATTAATTTGTGCTTGAAGCAAATTTCCATTATCTGAATTCAGTGAAACTTTATTGTAATAGTCAGGTACTTCGAGATTCTTATTATTTTTTGATTTTGTTTGAGTGCTATTGCTGACATTATTAAGTGCTGATAGATAGTTGTTATCTGACTTACTCATATCTAACGATGTAGATTGTAATTGTTGTTTTAATGCCTCATTTTGAGTGTTAAGTTCATTCGTGAGTTGACGCTCGGTCATCAGTTGAGAGGTTAAATCATTAATCGCAGCAATGTTGCCAGGTTCAGTGACTTCCGGAGCGTGAGTGTCAACGATATTACTAGGCTGATCTTTTTTATCAAAATACATCATCGCTACAAAAGCTGTGAGAATACCTAATGATGCGATGAAAAGAATCAAAGCAGTATTCGTTGTTACGGAACCCATGAATTTAGTTCTTGTTGTCGAAAGGAACATATAGTTATTTTGTTTTGTTAATAGTGCTTATAATTTATACAAAATTCGAGAGTAAGTTAAGATAAGAAGGATAGCTGTGTTTACTAATGCGATAAACAGTAATTGTAAATTATATTACAGACTTTAAGCTCTAGAACACGAATAACTGTAGAGTAATGTGAGCCAACGGCTTCATTAATGTTAGCCCGTTTGCGAGTGTTTTTAGTTTTTTTGGTAACAATAGGTATTACATAATTTAACTTACAGGCACGATACGGTTAGCCTTCCTTCTTCTCTATATTGACTTGACTATTATCGTCGTTAGACGTTGATAGTTGTTCAACTTCTTTGCCGCTTTTTGAGCTTATTTTTTTCAGTGCAGCTCTAACTTTATTGTAATATTCCGTTTGGTTATTACTTGTGCCTGCTAGTACTGATATTTCGTTTGACTCTTTTGGGGCACTATTGAAGGTTTGAAAACTTTGATTAATTTCATCTAATGCCGACGTTATTTGCAATTCTTGGTTATTAAGTATTTTTTCTAAGTTTTTATTTTTTGCTTTTTCGATTAAAAGTTGCTGGTTAAGTGATTCGAGTTGAGATGACTCGTGCTTTTTGTTCCTTTTAGAGGGGGGCGATTTTTGTTTTCGTCTCTGTTACTAACTCTTTAATCATTGTGGGTTTTTTAGGTTGGGCGTGTGTTTGATTGTTGGTACTTCCCATATTCTTTACGACAATATTAAGTACAAATAAAAGAAAAAGAGCAAGAAAAAACCATAGAGCATAACGTTTAAAGTAAAGGTAGCCTATGTACAGTTTGCGCTTGAGTATATTTATATACTCAGGGTTTAGTGTTTTAGATAGTGCCATAGCAGTTTTAAGGATTGTTAGAATTATTATCAGTTTATAAATTTCCTCATTAAATACGATATAAACCCGCCTAGGATGTTGATTACAACTGATAAAAGGTGATTAAGATGACTATAATGGTACTCGAATCACTGTTCCTAGCTGCAAACGCTTAATATTTTTCTTCGTTATTTGAGGGTTAGCTTTTAATATTTTAGGGTAAAGATCTCCTTTTCCATAAGCACGTTTAGCTAAAGCCCAAAGTGTATCGCCCTTTTTTAAGACAATACTGCGGACTTCGTTACTTCTTACATGAGATTCTTTTTTCAAAGTTTTAAGGTATATAGTTTCCTTATTAGCCTTTTTCGGTTGGATGAGCAGGTTCACTTGTTGCTGAATCTGATTTTCGATTGCTTTTTCACTGCTTAATGAGATACGAACTTTGTTGTAGTAATCCGTTTGCGCAAGTGTGTGGTTAGATTGGGTTGAGTGATTTTTAAACCTTCCCACTTTACTTAATGCATTAATGTATCGTTGGTCGTTATTGTTTGTCTTGTTTAATGTTTTTTTAAGTAGAGTTTTCAGTTTTAAACTTTGGTTGTGAAGTTCTGTAGTTAACTTTTCTGTGTTTTGTTGTTCAGCCAATAGTCGCTTAGTAAGTTCTAGTATTTCATCGTTATTATTTTTAACAGTAAGGTTACTTTGATCTGAATTAGGAGCCTTAACCAATGATTGATCTAATATTTTTTCGCTAAACATTGACCATACGAAAAATCCTATGACGAACACTGCTACGGAAGTAAGCAAAGTTGAGTGACGTCTCAAAAATCGACTAAGCGGTTTACTTTTACGCTTAGCCCTATTTGATTTTCTGTGAATAGATGACATTAAATTCCCAAAACAGTTGAATAGCTATATTTTGATACTACTGTTCAACATAAATCAGAGGGTTATTTGCCGTTTAAGCGGTTAATGATTCCGATGAATGGTATGAGGAAAAGCACCCTCGTTAGGTATATCCGCAGATTAAAGTAATAAATTTTTAGTAATCGGTAACGATATAGGGATGAAAAGTTAAAACGAAAGAAACCAGGCGGTTACAGAAAGATGATTAAATTATGGCTGTCCTAGCTTTTACCTGCCCTAAATTTTTTTATTTGAGGGTTAGCTTTTAATATTTCATGGTAAGGAGCCCCTAATCAAAATCTCTTTAAAAACTTGGCAGGAATAGTATGAGCAGTGCCTTTAACCCACATGTATCTTGACCCAGAAGTATCTAAAGCAATCTCTACTTCGTATACTCCACCACCAAGGTTAGGGTTAGCGGTTGTTTGTATGGCTATTAATGCAGGACCGTGACCAATTATAGCAGGAGTGGTTGCTGTGGCCGCTACATCTGCAACTGCTGCTGTTAGAGTTACTGCCACTAGCGTTACGGCTCCAGCATCAGACAAGCTAGAAGGTAATGCTACTAAGCCGTAATTTGGTAATTCACCAGCGTTAACTGAATCACAAAGTACTGCTATATTATTATCTTGCAAGCAGCTCTCGATAGCTCTTTTTACAGAACCCACTTCGGCCACAATACCAGCGTACTTAGATTTGGTAATATAATCCTGATAAGCAGGCAATGCGATTGATGCAAGAATACCAATAATCGCAACCACGATCATAAGTTCGATTAGTGTAAAACCTTTTTGTCGTTGTTTTTTCATTTTTAAACTCTTAAGTTTATTTTTTTAAATTATGGTTGTTCTGATAAATTATTTTAATCCAGAGTTAATTAACACTATACATCAATGAAATTTTGTCCGGTTTTTCTTTCGCCAACCAATTCGTGTAAAGGCTTAGTTATATTTGTCTGATTACGTTATACGTGATTATTTTTTAGCTGTAAAAATTGGCAGAACATCAATGATGTCTACAGGCTTGCCTGTATCTTTTTGAAGAACCCAGATTACGCTTTTCCCGTCGCCAGTAAGCGGTGCAAAAATGTAATCATCGATACTTTTTCCGTGTTTACTGATAAATAGATTCAACTTCTTTTTTGATAATTTATCTTTAAAGGTTGTTTTTGGGTCAAGTCCGTTTTTGATTAATGTATCTAAGTGTTTTTCAAGTGGCTCGTAATATTCTGCTCTCGCCTCTAAATCACTGCCGCCATTGAGCATATCAGTAAACATTTTTGATTTTTCATCCTCAGAAACTGACATAAATACCGTCGTTGGTGAGGCCAATTTAGAAACCTTAAAGTTTTTATGTTTTGCTTTTTCAGGTGTCGCAAGGTTAGTAGGTACTAAGCTAAAGCCCCTATCATAATAAGCAACATAAAGAGGATGTGATAAAAATAATGAGTATATGCCATAGCTTAGTGCCATAACTTGCACCGTGACAATAGCGGATAAATCAAGGTTTAGGCTTTTCTTATTTGGGTTGAAGGCAACAAAAGTAAGGAGTGGACCCAGAACCAAATCTACAGCAATTAAAATATAAGCAATTTCTTTAAAATTACTAACGTTTAAAAAAGGCGTAGGGAACCAATATAAAATAATAATTGACATGACAAAGCTTATCACAATAGCACTTAATGCTAAGTGGATGAGTGATGCTTTAAGCTTTAATTTAAACATGATAAATCGATCCTTTCGGGAATAGTTATTCATCTGATTTTAGCAAAAAGAGTCTGAATAGCGGGTTAATAGAATAGCTTGAAAGACTATTTATTATAAGAAAAGGGGAGGTAAATATATGGCTGAAATGTGAAAGTGATTGTGTCAGAAACAAAGAAAGGCTCAGATAACTGAACCTCTCTTTTAATTAATATTACTAGGTTATATTAATTAGAACTTCTTTAAAAACTTAGCAGGAATAGTAAGAGCAGCTGCTGGAACCCACATGTATCTTGTGCCACTAACGTCTGTAGCAATGTCTACATTGTATACAAAACCACCGATGTTAGGGTTTGCAGTTGTTTGAATACCTTGAAATCCAGCTGTATGTCCAACTACAGCAGCAGTAGTTGCAGTAGCAGCAACATCAGCAACAGCTGCAGCAGAAGCAGCAACAAGTGTTACCGCACTAGCATCAGTTAATTGTGCAGGTAGTGCTGATAAGCCGTAATCTGCTAATTCACCAGCAGCTACAGAATCACAAAGTGCTACTACATTGTTGTTGTCTTGCATACAGCTTTCAATTGCTCTTTTCACAGAGCCCACTTCAGTTACAATTCCAGCGTACTTAGATTTTGAAATGTAATCCTGATAAGCAGGAAGCGCGATAGATGCTAAAATACCGATAATCGCTACAACGATCATAAGCTCGATAAGTGTAAAACCTTTTTGTAGTTGTTTTTTCATTTTTTTAATCTCCAAAGATTATTATTTTTAAAAGTTATTTTGCTTTAAAGCTCGGCCATTATATTTGATAGGAAATGAACCAGAACTTAATGCGTTAAATAAACCGCGAATTTTTACCACCTTTTAGTCTCTCAAGTATCTCACGACAAGTTGCTAGGTAATCCTTCGTGTTCGCTTGTAATAATGCAGGGCGCGTGCCAACTTTTTGTTTTTTTGTTTAAGTTATTGTTATTATTGGGTTATTTGTTTTGATTGTAGAGTTGGTTAGTTGTGCCACTTATGACAGTTCTTTGTTTTGTCAGCTTTTTTGTCATTCTTTTGTCACTATGTGACGTTTATTGCTTGTTTTGTCAGTTTTGCTAAGCC